>Ga0126338_10001331_pt1 | contig 15846 bp, 11 predicted proteins | sample OrbCmetagenome_2_FD_92529 | JGI IMG/M metagenome (GOLD analysis project Ga0126338, IMG submission 92529) | Coral microbial communities from Petempiche,Puerto Morelos, Mexico - Orbicella C C metagenome | ecosystem: Host-associated > Invertebrates > Cnidaria > Coral | place: Petempiche,Puerto...
TCAATACAAACAAACACAAGTAAACTAGGAGACAGGTTTCTAAGGAGCTCGTTAAGAAACAGTCAAACCCATTCATGTCAAACCTGGTTTTCATTGATAATTCCTGGTGTGTCATACAGCCAGCTCTGACTTTTGTTAGGTTCATCCATCACAAAACTTGGTTTAAGAATGTCGAGAGCAGTCTGTGATTGAGTAGGAACCAGAGCTACTGGATTTCCTTTTCTGGTCAATTTTCTTCTTGGTAATTTATCTCTGTAGCTTGTTTCTTCTTTGCTAATGATTTCATCATCAATTCCAATTTCACTGTCATCTGGCTTCTGTTGAGAAAAATGAACTTAGGTTATGTAACTTTAGATTGTGATTCACTAAAAAACATTTTTTTTTCCCCAAAGCTCTTTCAAAGGCTAAAAAAATTGGTTTCAAATTGGAGTAGCCAAACAGTCAAACTTGTTCACCCAACATGATCTTTGATGAAAATGATTGATCATTTAGTGCTTTGTAAACCACTAATGCATGAGGTGATTTCATGTGCTCACTGTCGCAAATTTGAACACAAGGCAGTTGCCTCAGAATCCCCAGTAAACATTGTAGCATTTACACATAAGTGGTTTGTAATTCTGTTTTTTACGTGGTTTGTTATTCTGCAATTGTGGCATCCACTACGACATCAACAGCAGAGGCAGATTAAAATAAAGGGGGTCGAAGACAGTGCTGACAAAGTGCAAGTTCCTCCTCCCCATTGTCCCCTCTCCTCTCCCCCTCCCCCCCCAAAAAAAATGAAAAATGAAAAATCCACTTTTCCTGGAAATTCTGCTTATGGAATTGTGGGACCATATATCAAAACTGCAGGGAAAAGGGGAGACCACCACTACCCTTGATCCCCCTAAATTTGCCCCAGCTCAGTGTCAAGTGATAAGTTGTCAATACAGAGTGACAACAAGAGATTCCAACAGGTCAATTCCCACTGCTTCCACCAAATCATTACAAATTTTCTATTAATTTGTCAGGTCATGTGGCTGACCATGTAGGGTTTTAGTCCTGAGACCTCCTACTTACCTGGAACACTGGATAACTGGTGCATTTGCTGCACCATATAATGGTACAGCAAATGCATGTCTCCTGTTGAAATGAGTATTTGATTGGGCATGCAAATCGGACAGATTATCAGGAAATTTGATCCCAAGATTCCCAAAACATCTTGAAAAAAAAATCGCCTGGGATTTTTTTCTTGAAACTTAAGGATAGGAAGAGTAGGAGTCTGTCTCTCTTTTTCTGCCTTCCTTTCCCCCCTGATTAGCTCCCTTCTATACCTGCCATGTAAGCTATAAAGGAGGAGAGGCAAGACACCTGTTCACTTACTGCCATAAGAAATCAGAGTTAGATGTTAGTGAAGGCAGTGTAGGCTTCCTACACCCACTCACCTTTACGACACCTTGTCTCATTCTTAAACACAGCTTCTGTAACATCCAGTGACCAATAGGAAACCTTAACATTCTTTGTGTTGTGCCTGGCCACAAGCTGACTGTTGCCCTCTGCAGCAAATCAGCCTTCTTGTGAACACTAAACAAATCCAAGAAAAGATTAAATAAAGATGTTTTCCCACTGTTACTGCAACCAATAAGATAGATATCACCCTTGTGATCCCAGTGTTCCATTATTTTGCTTGCCAGCTGAGTGATTCCAAAGCCAGTCTTAGTGCTAACAAGGCACATACTTTTGATGTTTGCACCTTCAAGGCCATGAGCTTTACAAGTTGTGAAAAGCATTTCTTTCAAGTGTTCTTCTTGCTTGCTAGTACGGTTACCCTCAACTGGAAGCATGTCCACTTTATTTCCGATAATAATGATTCTCTTTGCCTCACCCACAGTTTCAAGAAGATCTGGAAAGACACTTCCAGGGAGATCCATCATGTCAACTACATAAAGAATCAACCCTTTTTGTCTTTGAATTTGACTCAGGTACTCCATGATCTCGCCTGAGGTTTCAGTAACAGGAAAGGGTTTATTGTAATGCTTTAAATTGAAACACTTTTGACAAACCAATGTAAGAGAGTTTAAGTGAGTCTCTGGGCCTTTTTGACCAATAGTCGGATTCTTGGAAGGTATAATGTAACCGCCCTTCCCGGGATCATCGCTTTGAAAAGTAGCCCCGCAACCTGGACACTTAGGAGAAGGCTGTTCGTAAACATCTGTGAAAGCCTCGATGCTCAAGAACTCAGGTTCAACAAGAGACGTTTCTCCGCTAGATATCGTGTTGAAATCGCCCTCAGATGGCGTCCCCGCAGTAGACGTATTACCACTGAGGTCATATGAAATTAAATCTCGACTCTCCTCTTCTGAATCTGTGCCATTATCGTTTTTCTCGTCAGAAAGATGAGCCGAAGTTCTGAAGTATCTTCGAACTATAAACCTCTCCTCGCGTTCGCCATTAACACGCAATTTTGATGGGCCGATTTTGTTGAAGCGTCTGGTTTTTACACTTCTACAATAACGTAGAAGTCCATTTGTTCTCCAAATAAGGCCCCTTGCTCTAAGAAGTTGAAATACAGACATATTTCCTTGCAAAAATCCGTTTAACCATTGCACATGTATTCCGCCATGACACTTTTGTATGGGCAAATCCGCTGGAAAATCGCAGGCACAAATGGGAAAAATGTGCCCAATCTTCCCAAGTCGCAACTTGAACGTTTACCAGGCTTAGCCTGGGAGTAGTAGTTGAGAGTAGGCAAAGAAAATTATTTTGCTAAAATATTTCCTTTTTTATCATAGCAAGAGAGCATGACCTCATTTTCTCTTGATTATAGTAATAAAGCTTCAAGGACACTCGGTTAGTCACTCTCCCAACCATGTTCTAACCTGTGTCACAGCCGCCTCTCCCCGAAAAAAAAGGGAAGAGGCGGCTGTGACCGTCCTGAAACTTTTCACATGAATCTGCACTGCATAATGTAGTTGAGTAAATGCCCGACCGCACAACAAGAAGTTAAGAGGACTCCTGAACATGAAGTTTTACTAAAATAGACGGGAGGGGCAATGGAGACCAGGTCATTAGTCCCCGCTTTTTATTGCAAAACGGTAAGGCATCGAAAGCCCGTAGCTTCACTCTGCCTTCCCCTTTCAACACTGTTTCAAGACCCTTCAAGCGAAAAGCTTCATTCTTCACTGATCTTCACCCAAAACCCGGCCACCTCCGCCTCTTTCTTTTTAAAAGCGTATCTGAAACCGACTCTGGAAAGTTTCGAGAAGTGCAAGCAATTTTTGAATTTAACTGATTCAAGATTGATTTCGCCTCTATAGTACTATGACTATTATGTTGGAATAATTCTTTGATCCATATGTTTTGAGAGTGAAACGGCAGTAATGAAACAACAGTTTGAGTCATGATCTGTCTGACAAATTTTCTCAGGGATTGCTCTGTTATGTCGACTGTCGTTCCGGGACTGCATTCCGTTTACGGTTACTGAGGTCTACTGAGTCAACCTTACTGAACGTTTGGTCCTGTATAACTTGACAAAGTTTCATTTGCAAATGTTACAAGAACTGAGAATGCATTTAACTATTACCCCACGATTCGTTGATGTTTGCTCGAGAGCTTCATCGTTTAATGCTTCAGTTACTAAGTCTCTTGTAAATTAACAAGCCGGCCTCCTTAAAATATTTGACACTTTTTCTTGAATTTTTCCTTTGTCTGAAAGAACGGCATAGCCCTAAACGCATCTCGACGACCAGGAATTGCTCACTGGCAAATGCAAGAAAGAGCCAGCGCGGAATAAATGAAAGGTTTTTAACCGAATTGATTGTAAATTCAACGAGTTGTGTGTTTGGCAAAATTTACATAAACTTTCACTTCAGCTGTCACTACTAACACTTAAGGAGTCAACTTAGACGGTAAATGACACCTTTTGTGCATAGTTTACTTATCAACTGCGCGCCTAGCGATCCTATTGGTGCAGAACGCGTGTTTCTTTGTACACCGCTTCAAAGGTACATTACGTATTCACCGGGCATTATGGTGTTTATTCTTCCCATCTCAACGGGATATTGTGTACCTTGACAACGAAGCACAGCTGAAAAGTTTGCTCAGTAATTCAACAGAATCTACAGACCGCAGTCGAAGATTGACGCGTTAAAAATGGGTTTTACCGAGTTGACGAATCCGCATAAAGCTAGCAATTTGCCTGGGTGAGTAGAAAACTATTAATTACTGATTTTATCTTAGTTTGAGATAGCGTCGGTTCGGCATTAAGTGACTCATTTAGATCGGTGACACTTTTGAATGGTAGTATATGGTGTAAATAGAAAGTACAACAAGTCGAACACAGCAGTTGATAACGAGAGTAATCAATTCGTTCGGCTAAACTAAGAAAACGTTCACGATACATACTGAAGAAGCGTAAAACATTGAGCATCTATCGTGGATGAATTATTGATTCGATGAAGAGATGAAGCATATGAAGTACTTCAGTTAAGATTGTACTTTATCGTACGACGACTTGAAGTCTAACGTTTCGGAAGAGGAAAAACTGAATTGGAAATACATTTTAAAAATAGAAAGCGAAAAACAACTCCTCTGTGTTTATTAAGCCAGTTAAAGACCCAAGCCTTAATAGTTAACTTTTTACTAGAAACCAGGGAATGATGACGAGAAAAAGCCTCGGCAGGGTAAAACAATAAAGTTCCTGCCTAAAGCTACTTTTGGCTGTGACGGACAAGAATATTTTATGCCAATTTTTTTTCTCCTTACTGTAGTTCAACCCCAGCTCTAAATTACCGAAGAATAAACTGGTTAATTTGGTCCAGGTTGATCTTTAATACATGCTTAGAAACGTCATGTATCTCAGACTTTACACAGCAGGTTGCTAGGAACTCTCACCGGCAAATTTAATGATTACTGATATTTTGCTCATTCCAGATACCGAGGGTACTGTCCCCAGTTGAAATATGAATGTGGACACACATATGGGATAGCAACAGACAAACTCACTACAGTAAGTAAATATAATAAATAAAAGATTCATTTTAAACAAAGTTCGCTAAACTTTACCAAACAAAAGAAACAACTTAACGCATTATAGGGTCATTTTTTTTCTTAAATGAGTATTTGCTCTAAAAGTGTTTCTTATAAACACCAAAACCTGTATACGACCATAAGTACAGTATCCTTGTTTCATTGACGCGTGAAATTGTATGATAAAATTTTGAAGGAACCCTCGCCAGTGGATTTTGAGGAAAAACGCATATTTAGCATTACAAGATAATTGCAATGTTCTATCGCAAACGTTGACTTACTTGCTTGGAAAGCAAAGTTTCAAGACGTAAGGCAAAGATAGATGAAACATCGACGAAAGATGCTAACACGTTTTTAGCACATGTTAGTTAATTCATTCTGTTACTGACCGCTTGGTAGCTTTGTTATCTTAATTTTAATTCAATATACGTGCACGACTAGTTGTTTGAAAACTAATTTGTTGTTTTCTTTGCCGCAGAGACACATGCGAAATGAGAAACTTGTTCCAATGACTCTACCAGACCCGCGGGAGAGAATACCATATCTACCACAACCAAATGGGGACAACAAACTGACAGCAGCCATGGTTCCATATTACACAGGCAATACGAACACAATATCATTTCTTTACACACTTAAAACTTCATTAATACCAAAGAATCTCTTTTGTTATTCCCATGCCTTCGTTTGCGTTCTCTATTGTTCTTCCTTTGTTTTGGCAAGCCGCTACTTCAAAAGGCATTTGCAGCTCACTGTAGCCTCAAGTACATTGGTTTGGTTTGGTCATTACGAATTGGCAAGGAAAAAAAAACTTAGTACCACGTGGTCATTGCCTTCAGTGAGTTTTGAACTAGTTTCGGGGCCTAAGACCGATATTACAATGATTTTTATAACTCAGAAAGTTTCGGCTTTGAGTCATTTCAGAATTTTCTAAAAAGTAGACAAATTTATATATAAACAATAAATGAAAGTGCATTCAGTTTCAAAAACCAGATATGTACTCTAACCCATAGAGAGATAAATCCTCAACAACTAAGACTGTTTCGATTACTTATCGAAAGTCACGTACCAACAGATCTTATTACTCACACTTAAGGCATGCTTAATCAGTGAAGCTTTACTTACGTGTGATAAGGATTTAAAAACTCAATTTGAAGTAAAAAGAGGTCTTAAAAGGTTGACAGTTGAAATCCTTATTTGAATTAAATTGCGCTCCCATAAAAGCATTCTCTTTAATCTAAACGGCAAAAAAAAAACTATGATTAAGTGTATTCGGATTTTCCGTAGTTAGAATAAAATAGGCCATTTCTGAGTTGCCTTTTTCCTCTGTGTTAAAACAAGCCTTCTTGTGAAACCATTTATATGAAAATATGCTCCACCTGCAGGTTTGTGATCTTCATAAAGCCCGCAGTTTTTACGCGGAAGTTTCTAAGACAACACGAAGAACCAGGCCGAAGGCGGCCGACAATTTTCGGAGAACAGTCGGGATGGCGGTCTCGAGTCCTCGCCTCGTTTTTATTGGAGCATGAAAAACGAAACCTTTGCTGGAGTTTCGCGAAGATTTAGCAAAAGCGACAAGCAAAGAAAACGATTTGGGGCAAGACCCACAAAACCACTTTTTCTCGCCGATTTAATCCCGGTAGCTTGCGAAAACTTTTGATAAAAACCAGTTAAAAATGCTATAAGGGAAAATTTTGTTTGCATTAGGAAGTTATAAATCAAGACCTGATCTCCAAGTGGGAGACCTCCACTCACTAACCATGTATTGTGTTATATTTAGGTTATGTTCCCACAATGCGATTTCTTTACGGTTCCCGATACAGAGAAGCGACAGAACAAGCCGTTAGCAATTTCATGAAGAAGGACAAGAATCACAGAATAGAACAAGATGACTTGAAGAAATCTGTGTACAGTCATCCAAAGCTGAAGCCTGTACCGAGTTACAGAGAACCCACGAACTACCCTGATCTGACACCAAAATACGCTAAAGGGTACTTCCCTAGTAAGTATGGATTACTGACAAACATGCTGCTAGTCTGATATTCGAACTTGATTAGTTCAAGAAAGTGGTCCATTGAAAAAAATGTACTCTTGCTTAAATGAGGCAACTTATGCAAATGGTTCTACCGAATATTTGTCGATGTGTATATTGCGTTTTCATGGGCTCTCTCAGCTCATCGCGCACTGTGAAAGCTTTTCTGTGCTGCAGACAACAAGCCATGCCGGAAGATCGGTGGCAAAGTTATGAGCCACTTGCCCTCGATTCCGTGGTGGTTTCCAATCTCTTCCCATGATTCGTTATATCTCAGTTAAGTCGGTTGCACGTAGAATGAGCTGGTGAACGATAAAATTGCCTGGTCTTATGATTATAGAATAAATTCTTCTTTGGAATCAATGTTAGTGAGAGTTCGTGAAAAAGCAGAGCGTAGCCATTTTATAATGTTAATTTTGTTGCCATAGGCTTTTGTTATAGTGTTCATAATGATAAAAACTTGCCAACACAACGTGTTTGTTGTTATCGCACAGGTGAACATCGGGAATTTTGTGAGGCGCCGTTACCAGGCTACACGGGTTACGTACCGCGGAGGCGAGAACACGACCTGGGTACTAGATACGCTACCTGGACTAAGGACGGCTTTACGGACTCTCTTGAAATGCGCAATAAACAGGAAGGCCTGGCCACTCAGGCTATTGACGTCACTAGGTAAACAAGATATTAAAAAAGGTTATAGTTATGTTTTATTCTGGACGGACCAAATTTGAGCTTAGGTCGTTATGCAAAGCGTTATGGCTGTCTCAACCTGGAGTAGAATAATTTCCTCCACCTCTGACAAAGTTTAAAGTCTCATTTTTAAGTTCGAAGAGAAAGAACATTTTAGTTTTCATATTCCAGAGCTAAAAATATCACTAGTTCTAAGCCAATCACTCTCAAAACTTAGAGACGGTATGACTGTATGTTCTTGTTATCTATAAATAACACACAAACCTCTCCCTTTCTGTAGATTACCAGAGGCGACTGTAAAACCGCTGATCGCAGAGCACGGAACACTGTACAGGAAAATAGGAATGAAACCAAAATATACAGGCTACATACCACGTGAGTAAACACACAGAGCTGACTTGAGCCTCCAAAGTTATCAACTGAAGATGATAGGAATTGAAGCGACTTTTTCGTTTGCCTACCTGGATCAGTGGTGTAAACTTCCTACTGCTTTATCGTGATCACATGTATTAATGAACTCTCGGTTCCAAAGTAAAAACGTCAGTCAGGGACCACAGTTTTCTTTCAGAGTTTTTTTTATTTTTATCAAAATTACCTTGAAGAAAACCCGGCTGAAATTAGCAGTTTACTAGGAAAGAATACCACCGAAGAGAGTATAAATGAACCGTAGCAAAACAAGGATGGCAACGAATGGTGAAGATTGACAAGGACTACAAACGAAGAATTTTCCTAATAAAAATTTAGGCAAAACTTTTCAAGATGGGCAAGCCGTGACGTAACTCCTTTACGCATCGCAAAAAGTGAATTAATACATCACGCAAGTTTAAAGCGTCCTTGGAGTTGCAGAATAGGAAATGAAAATTCAATTCTTGACTTATTTTTTATCTACTTTCTTATTCATTTATCAGAGCCTTTCTCTATATCTTTCTTTTCACAGAGAGACGTTTCAGATTTGGCAACACTTATGGCGACACCACGCGCTCGTTACCAGTCTGCATGGACACGCTCGGATATTCAAGTGGAAGTTACATCACAACGCCTGTCATGTGATGGGGCTCTACAGAGTACCAAGATAAGGGCCTCATTAGCATGCGCTATTTATTCAGTTACTTATTACGGGGAATTTCGTCAGCATCCTCGGACACTATTTTCCAGAAATAGTATTTATCTGAAATCATGACGTTTGGGCTTGCAAATTTCACATATTTTCGATTCTATTTGCGACAAACGTCCTTCTTTCTACTTATACTATAGAAATGATTTAATTTAAAAACCCAGAAGTAGAATAATATCTGAATGTGTAATTAAGATGTTAAATTTTCGAAAACACTTTGTCATTTGCTTTAGAGGTTGTCATTAGTGAGACATTTTCTTCACCCGTAGATGTCAGAACCTTCTTATTTAGGGATAAACACCACATGAAATACATTCCTCCTATTGACTTTCATTTAAATGATCACACACAATGTTTCAACAGGACTCAAACATTTGACTCTCAGAGTCTGATCAGTTTTAAAGGTTTGCTCCGACCGATCCAAATTGTAAATATATTTTTTGATGAATTCTTAGACGACTGCGGCCGTGCTTACGTTTTAGAATTTACTCTCTGGTTATCTAAGCTCAACAACTCCGATCTCCCCTCACCTCTTCCCTCTCGCCTCGTTTGTTACGGACGGGAAGGTAAGGGTAGACTGACCACGCCTCAACGTCTTCGATCATTCTTCAGTAAACCTGTTTAGCTAACAGGTTGAACAAGATTGAAATAGATAGTAGTTTGTCTCCGGTGGAGATGCTGTTATGTCAAGGTGTTACTTCTACTCCTGGTCGCAGCCAGTTTTATAAGAAAATTTTTTATACAGAAATTTTTATAAACGTAGGGCACGAAAGACAGCTAATAAATACAAAATTAATTAATTAATTTTATCAAAGAGTGTGTTTTTGCAGGGTGAGACCAAGAAGTCATGTCGTTAAGAAGCACCAAAAGTCTATTTTAGTTAATACGAACACTGTTTGCAATAAAAAAAATTTCAGTGCTGTTGCAATTTGTATGTGCGCGTGGGAGTTCAGTGAAACTGTGTAACCGGTTATTGCTTTCATTATGTACCTCCGGACCTAGCAGAAATGTTTCTAAGATGAAGCTCTTTAACAGTTGGACTACGACCACGAATGTTTTCTGAGCAAGTAGAAAAACCAGGGTGCTTAACTGTCTTTCTAGACACTTCAAAGGATTACAGCCGGAAAAGTTTTTTATTTTTTCAATCAAAAATCAAGAAGAATTTTCCTTTTCAAGTGCAACGCCCTCGCGATCGTCTTCTATCTATTAAACGATTAGATTATGAGCTCGAGATTTCTGTCGCTTGCCGGATAGTTGACGAGGGCGCAGCCCGAGTCAACTGTCACGCATAGAAATCTCGAGTTCATAATCTAATTTTTTATTAGTATAGATTTACTAGTCGTTCAAAACTTTATCTAAATCCTCTTCAAAGACACTTCAAAAACGCCAAAAAGCGGCCGTCATTTTGTTAACAAGGGCACACTGCTAAGCCACTCACTATCTATCACAAAATAGATAGTGGGTAGCGTAGCCAATCAGAGAACGGCAGTCGTGATAGAACGCTAACAGATTTATACTAACAGCGAATAGACAGCTAATGAGAGAACCGATCATATACGAGGAATTACAATCCATTAGTTAAAGAAGATTGGTCAAGATTTGCAAGTGATCTCCTGAAGTGTAATTTAAAAACCTAAGTAGCATTTTTTGTCTGATTTTCTTAACGTTGACTCTTTTTCATGGAAAAAACCTTTCAAAGGAAAGCGGATTAGATGTGCTTAAAATGGATACCGTTCCTTTTTTTTTTTTTTTTTTTTTTCATCTTTTTTTGACAAATACGGATAGCTCTTTATATTCTCTTCGGTCGATTTTCGCACTTGCGTTATAATTTGTTAACTGAGTTCTATATTTAAGATATTTCCAGATGGGAGGATTAAACCTGCTTATCCTCTTAAAAGTTGTTCAGAGAATGAGAGATGAGAAAGACAATAGATCCTGGTAGAGGGAAAGGTTTCACTCATGTAATGTTGTCTTCTTAATTCTTAAAAATTCAGCATGCCATTACTATACAAGAAAACAACCATTTATCGTTTTTGTCTTTATATCACTTAAATAACCAACAGCTACATATAAAATAAATAAATAGATGCACTTTGTGCCAAATTACTTATAAAATCAATGCGAATCATAGATAATCTTGAATGCGCACAATCATTTCTTATTGATTTTCGTTGTGTATCTTTTTTTACAAATCAGAACAATGTTTAAAATTTTGTTTCTTGCGAGCGAAAGTGTCTTCAGGCCCCATGTCTGTACATGACGCCTTCGTTTAACGTGCATAAGACATAAATCTTAACTTGTGTTCAAATTTTGACGCAGACATAACCTGCTTTTTGATTTCATAGCCAGTTAAAATTTAATTCGTTCACATAAACACAACGCACCATGAAAGAAAAAGAGAAAGCAACGGAAGAGAAGTTTCTCACGTGACAATGTCTGTTTGGACACCGGCTTTTCTGGAACTTTTCATTTTCTCTTATCACAAGACAGAGCGGTTTTCATTTGAGTGTCGAAAAGTATTGGTTTTGCATCAACTACTCTACATGATTGGCTAAAAAAAACTCGCGCCACTTTTTGATCCAATCAGAAGTAAAACCAAAACCAATCGTGACTCGCTCGCACTCGTTTTCCCGCACTTTCAGTGAGCTGCAGGTAATTACTTCGAGTTTTGATTGGTTCACCGTACTGACTGTGTCCTTTTGATTGGCTAGAGTGATTACTTTGGTTTTGATTTTACAACACTCAATTGAAAACTGCTCTATATGTGGTTTCTTGTTAGACAAGCCAAACGTTAATTGCGAGTTGCTATGGAGTCATGGCGCCTGCGCAATGGGGATGCCAGCCCACATCACAGTATACCTCTTGCCGTTCGCTTTATGAACATACTAGCCCGTACTGTATCAATAAAACCTTAACTCGCAGAATATTGACATATCATTTTAAGTAATAATTGTCCGTAGTTAATCTCAATTAAATTATAAACTATGTAACTCTCCGCCCCAAGGCCTCAGGAAATCACTTTCTAAAGATCCGTTGGCATGTGTGGGACGGCAATGTGACGCTGAAGATAAATGAAATCGCTTACACCTTAAAATCGCGACGGAAACCTTCTTTGTATAAGCTACAACTACTATGGCTGGGAAGCTATGGAACTGTTCTATCTTCTTCCTTTCTCTTCTACCTTGAACAAATACTCTGTTTTATCCATGTTCAACATGTTGCTCACGAATGCATATTCTTCTATCCTGATGTCTTACGTATAAGTTAATGTCACGTGTTTGCTGTCCATTCATGTAAGTGACGGTAGAAAAGTGAATTGTGAGGCTTGCATTCCTGGTTTTGAGCGTTCTATTCTTCTAAACTTGCCATTGTCTTTGATGGCGAGATAGCCTGTGTTGTTTGGATGTACCGGGAAATCCAGCGGCTTGTAAGTCAAATAACCGTTCTCTTCCATGTGCTCTACGAACAGAGAGTTGGTATCAAGGTTCTGCTGCTGTTGGTGAAAAGAAAGAAAAACGTTATCAACAGTAATAAATATAGTAGAAATTTTTCAGTGGAGCGTTTAAGAATCTCACCGCGTTTGTGATTATTAAGTAACTAACGTAAAAACGCAAATAGTTTTTAAAATGGTTTCAAATACGTAAACAAGTATAAAGCATCTGCGCATTTCGCTGCTTTACACCCTGTGAAGGCCTGGGAGGAGGGGAAGGAAAGCGCGCGAGAAACGCTAGAAAGGGGATATTCCCATCGTCTCCTGCGTTGTCCTTGATATAAGGTTTGCAATTTTGGGCGACTTCAACGCTCAACAACTGGTCAAAGTAGTAACTGAAATATCACAATAGCGGCTGAAAACTTTACATGAACTCAAACGAAGCACGGTAAAACCAAAAGGAGGCGTGGATCATGCATAAAATTGGAGAAGATTAAAACGGATTGCATTCGTATAAACTTTAAAACGTTGTCCCAATATTTTCAAGTTTACAGCAGTTTATATGAAAGCGTCATTTATGATACCCAAAAATTATTCTTCTGTTATGTGCCTATGCTTTTGTCCTGCCAATTTGAAGTTTATAGAGCTCATCTAAAAGAAGAATATCTAGATTTCCGTGATATAGCACCTTAAATAGAACTGACAAAACCCCAGAAATACTTACAGTGACTCCAACAAATTTTCCTCTTCTTTTTTCTCTTATTTCACATGCTAAGAAAAGTTTGCTCTGGATTCCTTTGAACCTCTTCAGTGTTTTGTTGTAGGTTTGCCTTTCAAGTTTAGCTAAAGGATGAAACACAGTTCGTGAGTAAAACCTTTGACTAGACTGTCTAGATTGCGTGATTGTAAATGTGGGAAAGCACGAAAGGGCTTTTATCAACTGTTAAGACGATAGAAAACCCAAGGGGGACTCCCTTATAAAAAAGACAGGGATGTTCGTCGGAAATTTTGAAAAGAACCTAATAGGTACCAAGGTCCTGCTTTGTGGGCGTGGCTTGAAATTTTTTTCTCTCTCAAGAGGTACCATTTCTAAAACAGTACATTATCTCCTGTCATATTTTTCGGCTCAATACCCCAAAAGGTACCGCGAAAGCTCCTGCTGTGGACCTTTTGAGGCTGAACACCCTAAAAGATTCCAGAACTTCGTTTTTAACCCCTAAAAGGTAGGACAAACACCCCCGTTCTTTTTATATGGGGGTCCTCCCTGGGTGTACAACGTGCGCTTCAATCAATCTTCTTACTTACTGTATATGGACGAATTGTTCAGCGTCGTTTGAATAGTTCCATTTGGTAAAATCACCAGGAAGTAGCCAGTTCTAGAAAAAAGCTGTCCTGTTTGAGTTATGGTAGGATCTGGAAAGACCTCGTCTAAATTATTCGAAGTTTGAACACGTCTTGGAGGTTGATCTCTTGAAGATCTGGAGTTCGCTTTGACAGGTAACCCCTGTACTAGGTTGGAAGACGTGCAAGAAAACACGAAGTATATAAAAACGATCTGTTGAATTAAAGATACATTTTCATCAGTGCCTGGCTTGATATAGTTAAGCCTGTATGTGTTGTTGTTCAATTTGGTATTGGCAGGAGCCAATCACTAGGAGCGTGCAACTACCCCATATTGCTGTCATGGCTTTTACACAGACCGATTTATTTTAAGTTTGAATTTACCGCGAATTTAGACCCCTGCAAGAGCCTCAATGAGTGACGAATCACAAGCACCGACTTAATTTTTAACTGACGTCATCATTTCACCAGATCATCATATGGTTTATGGCTTCCTAACTGAAAAAGTAAAGCGACATGTCGCGAAAATAATTAAATTTAGAAGCACAAAGTCGTTAAACATTGCAGATTTCCAACAAGACTTGAGAGAAACAGAATGGTTATCGGGAGACAATTCTGTTACGGCTGAAGCGAAGGACTTTCATGCCTTTTCTTAACAACAAAAAGGTCAAAGATAAAACGGAGATCACACTCAACATCCACGGAATTCTATTGCAAGATCAACGATCAGTAACCGAGCAATTTGCCGACTATTTTGCCAGTGTAGGTGAAAGCAGTTTTGATAACTGCCCTGCAATCAACCTCACACCAGAAGAATGCGATAGACACCAAAGTGTCCTCGCCATACGCAGTAGATGGAACTCTAACTCTTTTATTTTCAGGAAAATCGCGAAAGAGGAAACTTTTTTTTAGTCTTAAGACTTTAAATACCAACAAAGCCATTGGTTTTGGCATGATACCGTCACGCGCTCTGAAAATAGCAGCACAAGAACTTGCAGTCCCACTGACAGCAATTTTTAACCAGTGTATCGAGTAATGTAGCTTAATGTCAAGGACCTAATGGACACGAAGGGGACCAAATGTCATCATGGTAACAGGAAAATCACTTGGTGGGAAACACAAGCAAATACCAAGCCATGGTGATCGGCAAGGAACACGAGCCATCCCTAACAGCGGTCGACATTAATGGCCACTCTATCGACACTACTGAAGAACATACTGGGCGTCACTATCGACAAAGAGCTGTACTTCTGTAGACATATTTCCATAATTTGTAAAAAATTAAGCAAATTAATAGGCGTTCTAATGAGACTTAGAAAACTCATCCCAACTGAGGCAAAACTCCATATTTATAAAACAGCGATATTACCACATCTGACCTATTGTAACCTTGTCTGACACTTTTGTAAAGCAACGGACTAAAAGAAACTAGAACGAGTAAATGAAAGGGGACTTATGGCGGTTTTCTGTGACTGGAATCTCGCATACGAAGACTTAGTGAAACGCGCCAACTTGTTCTCTTTATACAACATGCTATTGCATGATATCGCCATTTTATGTACAAAGTCAAGCACAGACTGCTGCCTTCGAACATATTAGATTCATTCAGTGGCACTCCATCTGGGTCAGTACAACCTCAGGAACTCAGATTTCCATATCTCCAGATTCTATTCTCTCCACTGTGGCAAACATTCCTTACGATATCTCGGACCATATTTGTGATCAAAACTTGAACAGAACGACAGATATATGCCAACTCTAACATCACTTGTCTCGAACATCCGCAGAAAAGACATCGCGACCCTAGTTTCAAATTACGTCTGTACAGGAAATTGTGCGAAGTGTGTTTAAAATGCTATTAGAATTTTAGACATATGTTAAGTTTGTATATATTTGTATAGGTAGAAATTATTATATTTTAGTCCTTATTTTTAAAATATAAATGGAATTTTAGATATGTATATATACCGTAAGAAGTGATTTGTAACTTTTACTTAACTTGACTTAAGGTCATTCCACTGAAATAGAACCTGCACTGAGATTTTTGTGAAACTTTACCTATTGATTGTTTATATTATAGGAACTTAAATTTTGAAATAAAAATGAGGGGTCCCCATGTTCGTTTAGGAGCAACAGCACCTTGTTTATACCCCATAAATCCTTATAATAACACCACGATTGTAGTCACGATTGCTTGCTAAATTCACGTTTCCGACGATTGCTTTTTGCTCTACA
>Ga0126338_10001332_pt1 | contig 15845 bp, 5 predicted proteins | sample OrbCmetagenome_2_FD_92529 | JGI IMG/M metagenome (GOLD analysis project Ga0126338, IMG submission 92529) | Coral microbial communities from Petempiche,Puerto Morelos, Mexico - Orbicella C C metagenome | ecosystem: Host-associated > Invertebrates > Cnidaria > Coral | place: Petempiche,Puerto...
ATTATTATTATTATTATTATTATTATTATTATTATTATTATTATAGTAGAAGACTAAGTTTTTAACTGTTAAGGCTTCTGAGACTCCGCAGCCCTTATTTGAGAGCGTATTACCGTTGGTCTCATTTGCTGGTAAACAGCTAAATTCTCATTCAAGCCTTGGCACCCGTTGAGACCCTCTCGATTACGATGGTTCACAGGAAACATAACACGACGTTGGGATTAAAACTGACTCTAGTAAAACAACAACTTTGAGTCGCTAAGGTAAACCTACCCTCATTTTAGGCCCGGGGGTACTCCCTGTGAGGGGAGGCTCCGCCCGAAATAAAGGGCACCTTTTTCAGGCATCGGGTATATAAAAGGGTAGCGATTTCACAAGCTGAGGTGTATGAAAGGGTAGAGAAATCTGTCATTTAGTTATTTGAAAAGGCCTTTAATTAAAATATTTCGAACAGACGCATCTTATAGCTGTTTGATTTCATTTATTGAGGATTACATAAAAGTGAGAATAAGATGTCCTTTTTAGGCCATCTACTTATAATATTGGCAGGTTATGAAAGCACGTGAATGGAATACCTTTTTCAATTACAGGTATACGAAAGGGGTACCTGTTCCATCAAAATGGTATACAAAAGGGTAATGGGTTGGACCCCACCCTGGAGCCAAAATTGTAGAATACCGTCCCCTCCCCCCTTTGAAATTTTAGGTCAATAACAGCGATGAAGGTTTCGACTGTTTGCCGTTCAGATAAGCCATTGCTGCGCATTAACATTCAACTGACGTATTTGACGTTGTCAATAATGGCCAAGGACATCTTCATTCTTATAAATCCTCGTACACCACACTTATATTAAGTGGCTAATTTATAGCCTTTACCTGGACGTTTTCGCTTCCTGAGACTTGCTCTTCTGAAAAATAAAAATTGACGTAAAATTGTGTCTTCTTAATTAATTTCAAGAATTCTTCTGAGTGCTCTAGTGGTCAACAGATCAAAACCGAATTAGCTTTTTTTGAAAATTGAAATAACTGAACAGTTGCGCAGGCCATATAAGTTGGTAATCTAAATGTTTGACACACTGTGAGTGCTGCAACTAATGTAAGGCTAAGGATATAGATAGAGCGTTGGTATTCAAGACTTTAGGAATCAATAACGCTTGACCTAAGAAAGAATATGCTTCAGAGTTCTATGCTTCAGTGTTGTGATGACTTGTTACTCACCCCACCCCCCTCACCCCAGCCACCACCCAGTCGGAAATATCAGTTATGAAAGAACCCCACATCACAGCCTTCTCTAAAAAACTTACGATGAAATTTCTCTAAGAAGCAGCATAAGTTAATAATAGTCACTTGTAGCTATGTAATGTATATATATTTTTCTGTAATGTATTTTCTGTAATGTTTTTTTTTTTGTATTGCACTTTATTCTACTGCATTTAGCTTAACATGGTGGTAACCAGCTCGAAAGCCAAGGCCAGTGCTCTCATTACCAAGTACATTTTATCTTTTTATATTTATTTCATAATACCGATGTAAATTCTGTAAATAACGCGTAAAAAGAAAGAAGTTTAAAGTTTGAGGTTTATGATTTTGTTTCAGGACAAATACAAGGCCTACCTCTTCAACTCACGGTTGCCTTTTACAACCATAACTATCACGAACGACACCATCCCAATAAGCAATGCGCAAACCACATAAATTGAAATCTGCCAGCTGTTATCATCTTTCTCATCGGTGGAAGCTTCTACCACGGGTGGTTCATCGGGATATCCCATAGTGCTATGCGAGCCGGGGTTTACCACATGACCATCTTGAGTTTTGTTTGTGGCGTTTTTGTCTCCATGATGAGTGGCATCGCCAGGGTGGACGGGTTTAGTATGGTGCGTGGGTTCGCTAGGGTGAACAGGATGATGGGTGGGGTGTGACGTTGTCATGGCGACTGATTTCTTTCCAGAAGTGTTCATTTCTGATGGTGTTGTGGTTTTTTCTTCAGGCAATTGAGGGGTGGTTAGAGGTTTTGTCGTTGTAGTCGTCTTTTCTATATCTAAGTGTTTCGTCGTTTCTGTAGTGGGTGGCTGTTTTTCCCCTGTTGACCCAGCAGCAGACGACGTCAGGGCTTTCATAGTCTTGGGATGAGATGACGTAATCATATCTGCAATTTGAGATGAAGATAACATTAGAGCTGATATCGCGATATTCACCTCTTTGAAGGAGGTAGATATCATAGTTTGAGATGACGTCAAATTTATTGACTTAGATGACGTAACAATATTAGTTATCAGTAATGATGTCTTGGTGTTCTCAAGTGAAGAAGTCTGAGATAAAGATGATGTCATTTCCTTGTTGACTTGTGGTGACGTCATGATTTGTGTTGGAGTACCCATTGGTGATGACGTCATGGTATTCTTTGACTGTAGTGACGTCATATCCTCTAAATGTTTGGGTTCAGTTGTTGTTTTGAGTGGTGTAGATCTTATAGCTTCTGATGACGTCAGCAACCGTGATGATGACATTAATTTCGTTAGAGGTGGTGACTTCATATATTCTAATTGTTGCGATGGGTGTTTGCGTACAATTGAAGCTCCAAAAGCCTGGGGCATGAGAGTTCTAGAAGAGGTAAATGTTTTAGTATCTCGAGGTGTCGCAATGTCTATATGTTCTGATGGGTTATCGTCTTTTGAGGCGTTGGAGAAAGTTTTCACTGATGCAGGTTCGAGAGCTCTGGATGATGTCGTGGTCTTCACTAACTGAGATGATGTCATCATCGTCTTAGGAAGTGACGTCATTTCCTTCAGTCCCAGTGATGAAGGTTTGATTTTTATGGACGTGAAAGTTTGTACTGTCCTTTTCTCGTCATGTGATGACATCTCGATTGAAGGTGACGTCACTAGTTTGGATGATGTCATTTCCCCCTGGGCTTCAGAAGACAAGACTTGTCTTGATGAAGACTCTTTTTCTTTCGACGCTGCTGGTTTTATAAATAGAGAAGGAGTTTCCTTTATAATAGGGGATGACTCAATTTCTAACACTTTGGATGATGTCATTTTTTCCATGCTTTGAGTAGACAAAGTTCGTTTAATTGAAGACGAAGTCGACTTTACTGGCTTTGCTGACAGAGAGGACCTTTCCTCTTCCTTAACGATAGAGGATGCGGTGATTTCTAAAACTTTGAATGTTGTCATTTCTTCCTTGTTCTCGGAAGAGAAAATTTGTTCAAGGACAGAGGATGACTCGATTTCCGTAAATAGGGAACTTGTCAATTTTTCCTTGGTTTGAGTAAACAAAATTTGCTTTTCTTGAGATGATGGTAAGGTATATGTTGTTTCTTGTTTAGTGAGCAAAGAAGATGCCTCAATTTTCAAAGCCTCTGACGATCTCATAACGTCTTTGATTAAAGATGACGTAGACAAACTGGACTTATCTCTAGGTGTCTCCACCTGCTGGACACCTTCAGTGGCTTCCCGTGACGTCATCTCTCCGATAGGTGATGACGTAACAACCGGATGTGACATCTTAATCAGCACTGGTGTTGAGCTCTTTTCATTCGGCAAACGTTCAACCACCCGTGTTTCAGAATAAGTAGTATGTGACCTTGTTGAATGACCTGTTGTTTCGTCCATTTCATGCTCTTGAGTTGTCGTTGGTATTGCTGTCGCTCTCGTTGTTGAAGCAGATTTTAGTCTGAATTTCGCTGAGCTACTGCCTGCTATTGAGACTTCTGCAGTAATGGTATTATCTGTGCTTATCAGTATGGGCTGTGGCTGCGAGGCTGGTTGTTTTGTGCCATGGTGTGGTGGAACCGTTGATTCAAATCCTAAAATGATGACAGAAAGCTAGAAATTCAAAACGAAAAGCGCCCCTTCAAGCAAGAACTTTTCTTTGAGAGCTTGTTCTTTCTTTATTCATTTACTCATTTCAAGAAAAGATAAATTGTGTAACTGCATAATAAGGTAGACTTCAAACTTTGCATTACACCAGTTTTCAGCATTGCACTGTCTGTCAAATCAAAATCGTTAATTTTACTAGAAGATCAGAGACGCTGTCAGTTGTTTTTGAAGTCAGCTTTTTGATCAAAAATATAGCTTGTTGTTTGTAAGGGACTGTAGGGCTGATATCGAGTTTGTGGTAAAGGTTACCAAGCGAGGTGCGGTAGCTTAGCCGAGTGTGAGACCATGGTGGATTGAAGGCGTTTCTTATTTCGTTCTTTACACAAATATTCAGCTGAATGTTGCAAATTGAAAACAAACTTTTTAGTAAAACCCTTAGTCCCCTACCCCAGCAGGTACGACACCGACTCTTAAACTATCCAAAAAGATGGGTTTGAGACGTTGTATCACATATGCAGATTGCAGTCTGCACTTAGGATTAAATCGCGCTCACTTGACATGAATATCACTCAGGTTAGCCCTGAATAGCGCTTCAGTTAGCCTGTTTATGTTTCGCTCTCGGTAATGGAAATGGGAATGCGATATTAGTTAAAATATCTGCGGTGTGCAAATGTCATACATCGCTCTCAATGCCCCACTTAGTAATTTATATTGCTTCAACAATTGAATACAATGGCTGCAGTATGTTGAGCTGTCGAATTAAGGGACAAAGTCCTGGCTGGAAATATCGTGTTTTAATAAGTATAGCTTGGAGGAAATGGAGCTCGCTATAAACGTGTTTCGATATCTTACCGAAAGAAAAAAAACGGGAAAAACATAGAAATAGCAAGTAAAAAGAAACTATAACGACTGAAAAAACAAAACTTCACCAGAATGGCAATTTTGATGCTACACATCCTGTCACAAAATCAAATTTGATGAACTGTGATCCTCTTCAGTTCAGTGTACTTTTCCCCAAAATTCCTGCTCCATTTGGCTCCGTAGGATCTTATTTGCTTAGCTGGCGACACTTGGCGATATGATATGGAATTTAGAAGGGAAGAAGGATTTTTTGATAATCATCTCGGACAGTCGCTTGAAGGATTTTTATGCTATGATTCTGTGACTAACCAAAGGTTATGATTACAAAGGGTTTAAAGGAGCTCAGTCGCGGTATTTTGAGTTATTTTGGCCACATACAAAATTACCTTTAAATGGTAGGAAACCTAAAAATAACAGTTTAATAAGATAGAAAAACACCCAAGAGATATTGATAAACCATAAAGGAACAAGGATGGCTCAGGATGGAGAAGAATAACACAGATTACAAACGACGAATTTGAAAAATTGAGGCTAAACTTTTCAATATGCGCAAATCGTGACTGAGCTCCTTTAAGAGGTATCCATTGGAACAAATATGACGAAACAGGTTATTAGCATTACATTTCGGGAGCCTAAGAGTACGTTTCTATACGTATTTTGCAGTAATAGCCATGCAAGCTGGGTCATAGTTAATAGAGTGCAATGGTTATGAAGCCCGCCAAACATCAAAGGAGTAAACAAAGATGCCAACATATACGTTGGAAGGTCTCCAATCTATTGCTTCGTGGTCATGAATTACGTAACCAAAACGTTTCTTTTAGTTTGTTTCTCACTCTGAGTAGTAAGCAACAATTGTGTTTTAATCAAGTCAAGGCCAATAAAGAGAATAGGAACCTTAACCAATGACAACTGCGACCCCAGTGACTACGTCTAGAGAAAAATGGATTTATATTGTACCTTGGCATTGTGCAACTGTCTGAATCCGTGCTTATTGCGCTAATCAAACTGAAAACTTGCTCAAACTGAAAATGTAATGCTAGCTGTCAGTTCCAAAAAGAAATAACAGAAATTTGCCATTGTGGCCTGTGCTCTCCAAAACACACAGAACTTGTCTTTTGCAGAGGTGCATATTTATTGTTCTGCCCATTAAACATTTTGCTTAGTGACGTTTTCGTTCCAGTGCCGTCATGGTTTGCTTAAGCTCCTTAATAAAGACATACAATAAAGAACTTTGTCGGGTTTCAGAACATTCTCCTCTATAACTATGCCGGTTAGGTTAACCTCCTTAGGATACAGAACCATGACAAACAGATATTTGTCATCCGTGTTCGTTTTTCGTGTTTTGCACGTGTACTGTACATGTTGATAATTTACCTTTCACCGGAATTACGGCTAGATTAGTATCTTAGTACTAGAGTTACAATATTTCTAATGTATCGAAGAGTTTAAGATTTTCGAACTTCGTCTGAGATATTTTATTGACCAGTTGAGTGGATGATGGCGTGTTGAATACATCGACTATTAAAGGTGCTGTTACCCCAGGCGATAAATCATGTAACTAGTCAAGTAATTTTGTTGCCGGTTGTTGTGAAAAACGTGTTTAACTAAACGTGTTTAGTTAAACACAGTTTAAAAGCTTTTTCGTCGTAGAACCTTCTAACTGAGGTTTCTCAACTTAATATTCAGCATAATGAATGACCTAGTAGTAAAAGTAATGTATGTTTTCTTAATTATGGCTTATAATTTGTGCACAAATGTTTGCGCAGTGAAAATGAATTAAATTAAAATTAAATAAAATTAGCCCGTCAGAGCTTAATAGAACCATGTGTAAAATTCAGTCTACCAGTTTTCTGTTGCTGATTTTCATTTTTTAAAACCTGATTTAATTAAACATATTTAGTTGGCGTGAAAGGGGTGTCAGTGAATTACGATAAAGTTCATAAAGTAATATTACAGCGTTGCCGGCTTCGTTATGAAAAGTTATGTTGTAGTCTCAGACCAGGTCTTTAAAACCGCACAAAAAATCGCCTAAAACCGAAAAACCGCAATATATCTCGTCCAAAAACCGAAATAAAAGCCCTCACTGACAAAGCTTTGGTAGGCTTCAGAATCTCTCTTTCTGTTATTTAACTTTTATGCGTCAACTTGTTTTACTTTCCGAAGTTCTTTCTGCGTATTCCCTCGTTAGTGTAGAACTCATCATAGCCTAAAAACTTGCCTATTTTTCTTTTGTAAATAGGTTCCACAGGCCTATAACAGTGGGAAGCTAGAAAAAAATTGCACGATAAAATGATTTTAGTTCACTTTTGTTTAAAAGAAACGCCACATTATGATGTCGCTTTTTGATTGCCATTGTCAGAATTTCATTTGTGTAGGCACAATGGCAGCCGGACTTAACAAAAATTCTTTATTTTATAACCAAACAAACAGTCTCTCCTTTGCTGTTATTTCACGTGAACGGAGCGAGTGAGCGCAATGTTATTCCCGCAACGAAAAGGGGAGAGAGAAAACTCGCAATTCAGTGAGCTATAGAACTGAACTCGATGGTCCATAGTCTAAGGTCAAAGTCCCCAAAATATTATCCCAGCTGCGTGATATTTGAGAAATAGTCTTTTGCTTTGATGTTATCTTATGCTTTTCTTAGTCTGCTTGGCAGCCGTTACGACCCAAATAACGGCTGCTAAAGAGACTACGCTTGTCATGGATTCCTCTAAAAGAAAGTCTGGGTAGAAGGTTATACAAGAGGTCCCTTGGAATTACAGTTTTCGCGCGACTGCATGGTGTAACTTCCTTGGCAAAACCAGAAAAACCATAAAATACATAGGACAGAAAAATCCGAAAAACCGCCATTATTGTTGACAAAAACCGAAAAACAAACACTAAATTGGGGAAAACTCGCAAACCGCCGGCACAAGACACCAAAACCGAAAAACCACGGTTTTTAATTGCGAAAAACCGAAAAACCGAACCAAAAATTCGCAAAATCCGCAAAACTGAAAATCCCAACGCCCCCCCGTAAATTTGTTACCTTTACATAATTGTCAAGATTTTATAATACTAGATAACTGCATTTGAAAACGAAATATTTAGGTATTGCGCTCGGACTGAAAAGTTTCCGCTTTATTTTCCTGCACACAGACAAAAAAACGCTCGACGCAATTCTTTTTAAAATAATAATGCATTGTACTTCTCTTCAGAACAAAAATATTAAGAATAATAGATCTGTCTGTGAGACATTTGATATTACAACGAGGATATAAATATTGATCGGTGCTTAGAATACATTAATGGGTATAATTAACTAGATTTTTAAATGGTGTTTAATTTTGCTCTTTTTGGCAAGGTTTAAATAAATGACTAAAGATCTTAGAGGGCGGTGAAACGCACATTCAAAGTCTGTAGCCTTGTTTGTAATCGAAGAAACTGAAAAGATCATAGGCGTACGAGCCGGGGGGGCGGGAGGTGTGCAATCCCCCACCAGTTTCAGAAATTTTTGAAATTTTTTCGAGCAAAACGCTGATGATTCGGGCAAAAGTACTCGGGAGAAATCATTATATAAAAGGTTGTCAAGGCCAGGCTTGTAGGCTACTTTCTGTGACGTTTGCCTTGTCAAAATGGAGTTAAGGTCAAATGATAAAAGGATCCAGGTATTCTGTTTTGGAAAAGCCATATATCCTTTTTTAATGTGTATCGTGGAAAATAATTTCCATCAGCAAAAACAATGACAAAAGAATCAAAGCAAACCATAGTTAATAGAGGGAAATGGTTATGAAATCCGACAAATTTCTTTGTTTTAGGTTTTTGTTCAATTTTTTTGGCCTTGACCGTGCATAAAACACAATAGTTGTTTACTCCGTTCTGAGCCAAAAGATTGTGCCCGGTCTTGGACCTCTCAGCATAAATCTTGGCATCTTTGCTTGCTCCTTTCATGTTTGCCGAGGTTCATAACCAGTTTCCCTCTGAAAACTTCGAGCAAACGAAGACCAAGACTTTTGTTTTTGCGGTGGCTCTGAAAAGAGCCATTTTGAATGGCTCCACAAAGAGCCGTTTTAAAATTTTCTTGAACTTTTCGTAGGAGAAAGAATTAACAACCAATTCGGTGCCCGGTCGTTACGAAGTCGTTTCGACGTAATGTGGACGAGACCTAAGAAATGAATTCGAAAACTGTCTGATAGGAGCATCACACATTTCGTCTTAAACATTTAAAAATTTATACAACAGGAAAGTAGCTGTTAGTGAGCAGCCCGTGTGAAAAGAGCAAAGAAAATCCCGTAACTTTATAGGACTAGTTTGCGTCATTTTTTCGCTTTCTACTGTTGCATGAAAGTAAGAAAAAATGTTCTTGTTTTAAATATTGTTCCTCTTTATTTGTATTCTTTTGAAGAACAAATAAGCTGTATGACATCATTTCCAGTTTTTATGAGATTTTATAAATATGCATGCTCAGTTGATTGCTTGTAGTTTATTATTTAAGGTAAAAGATGGTAAAAATATGTTCCTCATAGAAGCTTTATTCAAGGTCTTGAGTAATAATTATTTTGGCACAAGTTTGCGGTTGATTTAATGACCCTTAAAGGTACAACAATAGCCAACCTTAAGCTTGAAAGAATGCACTTTATGTTGTAATATTGTAAATATAACAAGAACGTTGGTGTAGGGCTCTTTTCTAAATTATTCAACCAATATTTATAAAGAGAGGTTTGACGAAGAAGTTTGAAAAAAAGAAATGCATTGACTTAACCATTTTAATTTTTTTGACTAAACCAAAGCTACAGCATTGAATAAACCTAATAAGTTCGTTGTAATTAGTATTGCAATTGCATTCACAAAGATGTCAACCCAGTTATCGAGTGTATCCGTGTTGTCCTTTTATTGATCTTATAAGCGCCTCAGCTAATTTTGTACAAACAAAAGTCAACTTTCGGTTGCATATGACTTACTTGAGCGAACGTTAACAGAAGAAATAAATTACGTAATCTAGGACAAGTTAAAACGCAAACATGTAGTACATATTAAAACTTACATGCAGATTTTGAAATACTGTGCATTTGCAACCTACCTTCAGAACTTGTTGTCGGAATAGTTTCATTTTGACAGGTAACTGTTATTGCCTGGGATAAAATCACAAAGAGCAGCCAGCTAAGTTTTGTGGCACTTTCTGACCTCATGATCCGAGCGTTAATTAGATTTGGCGTTTGATTTCCACAGTTGAAGGGTCTTTCCACGCGAATCGTCCTGCTCGATCTGTTTCAAAGGCACTGACGTAGTGTGATATGAGAAAGCGGTGAATAAGTTATACTTTCCGTGATGCTGGCGTAATGAATGAAGTCCTTTCAACCTGATTGGCGCACATGGACGCACTTTGACGCGACAAATCACTCATACGTTAAATATCGCCAATTTGATTGAAAACTTCACTTGACACATCTATTGGTGAAGTTATTGTTTACTCGATGTTTTAACTTTCTCATCCACGGACCGCTGCTTTTCCGAAGAAAACAACAAACTGACTACGTGACAACAAACACAATCTCATCTCATTGGCTTCTGATTTGGCTAGAAAATTTTTCATCAGATAAGTTTATTTTTACAACTCCAAGATTTCTACAGTATATTGTAAGTATATTCGCCCTTGTTTGTCAGGAACCAACATTGCCTCACAGCAAGAAAAGCTTCAAGTACGTAACTCTGTATTGTCGCTCGCCAAATTAAGGAGGTTTGACGCTAAAATCTTAACATGCACAGTATATATCATTTGATACTGGAATCGTCGAGTTGTAAGGAATTTAATCTCGAGGTAGCGAGGCAAATTCTCCCTGTGTATTTGCGAATTCCCTGACTCCACGTTGAGTTAGAATTCTCGAGATCTGTCTCTTAATGTAATTAGAACCTAGAGGATTCCCTTTGTGAGGAGAAAATTAAGTCGTGATCACAGCATTTGTAGCGACTAATATTAATCACGATTGTATGACGTCACAGCTGGTCAGCGGACATCCATTAATCTCTCACCCCATGTCGAGGCCCTATTAGGTGTTTTCGGGATATCTAAAGAAAAATTAATGGGATGTGAGATGGTTATATCAGATAAAAACGGGACATCGAGTAGGAACTCATTTACTTTTTCAACTGGAAATAACGGGATACAGGGTATTTAGGCCAAAATTTAAGTCCACTTTACGGGATATGGGATACTCGGTTGGGCCCCTTCCCTTTCATTAGGACCCTCTTATTTCTCCTTACATTATCAATGCCTGGTCATGCAGACAGTCGATGACAATAAAGAAAATCATCAACCACGGGAAGTGAATTTCAGTTCAGTAGCAATATAACTTACACTATTGTAATTTTCTTCGCCACCCGTAATTTGTAATACAAGCGAAGCTATTTTTAGAAAAACGTCACAGCTAATCTTTGGTTACTTTGTACAAAAATAAAACTTACGAAAGCCAAGGCCGGAAAGACTTCAGACTCAACCGATACATATGGAAATAGAACAATGGAAGGAAGTAAATATTGCATTCAAAGACTCATGGTTGGCGAGACCATACCCCGCTAATGCGACCACCTTTGGGTCATAAAATAGTGGCTGCCCTAACGTTAATAAAATACGAACATGTCGAACTAAGCTAAATGGACTACAAATGGTGTCATAGTGAAGAGGTGGTCGTATTAACAGGGTAGACATACGGTGTGGTCCCACAGTAAAAGTTGAATTTAGCTCCCAAGTGGCTTACTTATTCCGTTTCATTAGATAATCTAAGCCTGCTAGATGACGTAGCACTAAAGAGATCTGATTGGTCGTGGCTCGAGCGCGAAAATTTGTGACCGACAAAAGACCGTCAATATTTCTCCGCAAAATGTTTGGCCGCTATCTTGAATGTTTTAAGCAGTGGAACGTCGGGGAGACAAAGAAATTTATACCAAGGAGGTGTACGATAGCCGAGAGGAATCAGCTTACTGACAGTTCTAAATTATCAATATTTAAATTTTAGCTAGCCGTCTTTCAATGTGCACTGTACTGTTCCGTTACAGAAACGTCTGACTCAAATTCTAATGACGTAACCATCACGCAGATACGTAGGTCACTGACGGGCGTTTCCATCTGTCACAAATTTTCGCGCGCGAGCCACGACCAATCAGATCTCTTTAGTGTTACGTCATCAGTGCGGGTCTTGCAAGGGATGAAACTGAGCATGCGTAAAACGAGAGACCACTAGATGCTAACTTAGCACTAAACTTATTTAGGACACCTAAAACGATGTCTTCGCTAAATTCAAGTTTCATTCTGTTCTTTTGAAGAGCAAGTTCTAGCCCGTACACTAAATTTCTACTCTTAGAGGTAAATCTTCACTATTTACAAAACCGAAAATAAACGAAAAGCCTTTTCGCCAGATATAGAGATTTTCCTTAAACGATTAAATAACTTGGTTCATACTTGAGCACAGCATATATAACTTGAAGTAGGCCTTCATTGTGACCAATGACTGTTGGTCAATGACTGTTTTTTGGTGAAGATATCAAGGAAGAAGTGACCATTTTCGTAATACCCAGTCTTTCCCCTCCCTCAAGTGAGATTCCACCCTCCACTTCAGATTGTGTACAGAGCGTCCGTGAAAAGTGAGCAACATACACCTAACTTTGACACCTTTGCTTTGTCGACTAGAACACTGGAATAGCTAGGAGAACCACTGACGTTTTTGAGAAATGCTCGCTTAAGTGAGGGAAAAAAATACTTGTTATATTCGTCGGAGTTATAAGAGACAAAGAATTCCCAATATTCTCACTGACAAATCAGAAAAAGCACGAACATTCCAACAGTTGTGTCGTCAGTTTGTCACCGTCAGGTTATGTCGCGTTGCTAGGCAACTACAGTGCCGAGAGCTCAGTTAACTCTCGAGAATGGAATTCTGATCGAAAAAGATTCTTGAATCCCGCCAGCTCTTTTTCACTTCGATTTGTTCGTCTGTTGGATAGACGGGGTTTGAGGCTTGACTGTGATAAATCCAGCATAACCATAGCAAGTCACGCATAGCGAGTCAAGCTTACAGAAAGTTACGCTTACAGGAAGTCACGCTCATGACTAGTCACGCTCAAAACTAGTCACGATCATAGATGCCGTGACCAGTAAATGATTCTTATACCACACTATAGACCCATTCAATGTCACGGGTCCCATTCTCATTCAGCGGGATCATCGTAATCATGGTAACAAGAAGCATCTTCACTAACTACCACGTGACATTTTGTGTTATCTTCATCAGTATTATCCGGGTCGGCGTAATCGTGAAAGTCAATATTGTCTTTTATCGCCTGCTCGTTGTTATCTCCATGGTCTGATATGACGATAATACCTTCTGGCTCGTCATAATCATGCATGTCTGAAGATAAATCGTTTATTTTTTGTTTCCCTGGTTTGGAAGGGTTTATTTTCTTCATAATTGCCTCCAAGGGAGGATCTTCGTAATCTAAATTGGAATCCATGGAAGGATGGTGAGAAGAATCAAACGAATCTGAAATTAAAGTTTTGAGAAAATATTACCATTAATAATACGTTTTCCCTATGAATTAATTACAAAGACAAAACCACAGAGTCACTGAAGAGTGCTGGATCTTTAGACGTAGATCAGTAGATCTATATCATCCACATTTGTAATCTGCAAAGGGATAAATCTATCACCGCAGATATAACAAATAAAAAAAATTTCGCGATAGTAAGCAGTAAACGGTAGTATTGTTACTATTGTAAGCAATGATAGTATTGTAAGTGATGTCAATATTGTAAGTAGTGTAAATAATGTTAGTATCGTAAATTATGTGTCTTCCAATTGAAAAAAAGTGATTCTCCCAGCAAAGAGAAATTACACAAACGTGATAAAAAAGACTAACCAATTGAATATAAAGATCAAAACATATTATTTGCCCGATATTAGTTCACAAGACAAGCGTTTAACAGGGGCAACCCAAGATGACATAGAAATAAGGTGACTCGTGCCTAGGCGTCCTACAAACATCCTGCAACTTTTTAAATGACGTAAATCACCTTCACTATCGGTCCGTTCTTCTAGCTCCTGGTAATCGGGAATCTTTTCTTCATTAACAGTCTGTAATACCTACAGGAATGTTAGCACAAGTGATGAGAATAAAGACACTGACCATTACTTAATTCTCACGACTAACATCAAAATAAATCTCTGTTAAGCAGAAAAGGAGAATTTTGTGCTTCAAGCTTGGAACCGACTAACCTGTGGGTCGACATCTTTTACCAAAGTCTGATAATTTCGCCCTTCTTCCGTATCGTCTTTTATTAAACTAAGATAATTGGACGAGCGGGCCCCTTGGGTGGGCCTCTGTCCAGTAGACAGCGCTCGGTAACCAGGCAGGCTGTCTGACTGTTCATTGGGCTTCGTATTCTCCACCAACGGCTGATACTCGGGCCATTCTTCCTCGTTTTCTCCGCTTCTGTTTGTGATTGACGCCATTTTTAACGTGTCCGAGGCACCTCGCTCGTAAATAGGATTAGAGGCTTGGAAACAAAGAAAGACCTCATTAACTATAGCTTGAAAACAGAGCTGCTTTGAATGTGCAGGTGACAAGGAAGTCTTGATATCATTGAAGTCAGGAGGAAAGATGTGACAGAGAATAAATGTATACAGCTTAACTGGCGTTTAGACTGCGAACTTAACTCTACGCCGCATTAAAAAGTCAACGTACGTCTCGCTGTGGTAACTACATACATTTTATTTTATATTCCCTGACTTTGCCTGATAAAAATAAAATTTTCCAGACCAAATAACTGCCAAATGTCAGATGCAGTGGTGGCCTTTTAGCCTGTCTTTACAGCTGTTCTTTTCATCCATTCATTTTAGCCTGATGAGTTCTCAACCTTCTTCATTAAGGAAAAGCATCGTTGAGATCACAGTGACCCCAGAAGTGTTTTTTCCAGCCTTCAATGGTATTAAATCAGCGGTGTTGTGTTTCAATTTCGCTGATTGTTCTTCAAAATGTAACTTTTCCCCGACACAAGATAAAATTCGCTGACTTTTCTTTGACCATAAAGAAGTTTGTCCTGAGCGTTTCCTGGCCTGTTGCAACCCCGTCGGGCGTAAAAACGATGTTCTTTACGATTTTTTAAAATCAAACTTCTCATAAGAAGACTTACCGTTCTTGGCTTCTTTTCTCATATTAAACCGTCTGTATGAAAAAACAAGACAAGAACCATTCAGAGTGGTTTCCAAAAGTTATGGCTTATAGCTTTCATTTGAGCGACACACGGTAGGGTTAGTTCAACTCATAATAAACAGAACTACATGAAAGAAGGACTTAATAGCTTTCATTTGAATGGTCGCACCCTATAGGTCTTATCCACAGACGTTAAGGCTGGAACCACCTTGTACAGTATAGTAAACGGTACCACATGAAAATAGCTCAATAGCTTTCATCTGAATGGTCACACACTAGGGTTTTATTCACAGACTGAAAAGTCAGAACCACCTTGTACAGCATAATAAACAGAATCACATGAAAGATAATCATGTAGTTAATAATGTTAAATTGCTTACCGGCTGCGTCTCCACAGAATAAAAATAACGGCTACACACGCAAGGGAGACGAACAAAGCCGCACCTAAAGCTGCCAGAATAATAACAACTACGTTGTACTTCTTTCGTTTGTCTCCGAGTGACGTATCATCAGCAATCAGCACATGCGTAGTCGTCGAAATGGAGACCCTTCCAACAGACGCGAAAGTTGTTGTGGCTGCTACTGTCGGTGTATTCCTCTGGACAGAAGAATTTCTTACGCGGGTGCTTTTCATTGATGGTATTAAAGTTGGCTTGATGTCGGTAACTAAGGGTAACAAGGAAAGGCGAAATTATACATGTTTGGACAAATACTGCATTTGCTAGCAAAATTTTGATTGCAGGGTCCAAGCTTGGCAGCGGGCCAAAACTAGACCGCTTTGCTATTTGAAAACATGTTCCCTTTTAACTCATGTTTAAGTATCTCTTACTCTCGAGAGTGAGAGACGCCTGCGATCAGATTTAACTAGGATTCGGGGGGGGGGGGGGAGGGGGGGGGGGGGATGGGTTTTTCAATTGGAAAAGGGAGGGGAGGCTTGTTGAAAATTTGAATTAAAACCCCAAAAGGAACCCAATGGGGGCAG
>Ga0126338_10001333_pt1 | contig 15844 bp, 9 predicted proteins | sample OrbCmetagenome_2_FD_92529 | JGI IMG/M metagenome (GOLD analysis project Ga0126338, IMG submission 92529) | Coral microbial communities from Petempiche,Puerto Morelos, Mexico - Orbicella C C metagenome | ecosystem: Host-associated > Invertebrates > Cnidaria > Coral | place: Petempiche,Puerto...
CCCCCTTTTTCCCCCCCCCCCTTCCCGTGAGAGATCACCCCCCCCCCCCCCCCCCCCACTCTGGTCATTGCAATCATGAATGTGTCACAGTCATCCTGACAACAGTGTGGACAATCAAGGTTCCAGATAGATGAATGTACATCAGACATTAATAAGGGTATTATTGGAAACTCAACAAACAGTCAAGATTTTTTAAAAAACTTTGGACTCTGTTACTTTAGATTTTCAACCATGCAATTCTCTTCAACAATGAGCGTTTCTAAAGCAATGTAAACCAATAACAAAGAAACCTTTGCAAGATTTATAGTACTTTTGACTGTATAGTGTATTCAGCACATAACTTACAACCATCTTCATTCAGCCAAGTAACTATTTGTTAATCACTTTCAACAGTTATATTTTGTCTATTTTTACTTGACAGGAAATCCGTGGCTGGAGGACGTTGGCTGCTGTGTCCCACATCGGCACTGCCATTCTTAGCTCAGCCATTACAACTATAGTAGCATCAATACCTTTATGTCTGACAGTAATTCAGCTGTTTGCGAAGTTCGGTCAGATCCTGGCCATCAACACTGCAGTGTCCATTTTCTTCACCCTGACAATATGCGTAGCTCTACTATGTATCATTGCACCAGTTAGATTCCGTGCTTCTTGGAAATCATCGCTGATAGCCCTTGGAATTGTGGTAATAGTGTATGGATTAGGAGCGATGATTCTGTACTTTATAAGTACAATGGTAGTTGCCATCCCAGGTCCTGCAGGACAGCCCTTGTTTTCTTAACTGCATGCAACTCTTAAAAGAATTTGAGAGTGTTTGCTCAACTGCAGCTCCTTAATAGCAGTGTGAGACAATAATCTTGTAAATGGCAACTTGTTTAATGTATATAGGTAACATTGCTGTATAGTTCTGAAAATGATGATCCCTCTTACTTTTCTTACTCACCACCTTAGAGATAAGAAGAAATCTTGCAATGGGTGAATCTCATGTTGCAGTCACTTGTTAAAGGTTTCAATATAATTTTTAATGGGAGGGAATCCTCTAGGACCAAGGGACCCGTGAAAAAATTTGAAATTCTACTCTTGTAGAAATGGGTTTTCTATCAATTTGGACCACAAAATCAGTACCACTCAGTTGCCTACAAAAGAATATTGTGGATAACTGAATTGTAATATTCAAGTCCATCATTGCAGGTGGATTTGCTCATAGTTATGACATATTTAGAGTGGGCTCTCATGCACAGCATTTCACAGTGCATCAATGAGTGAATTTGCTCCACAATTTGAAGATACCAGGGAAATACTGCACACTATAACCAGCAAAATCGTGGTTTCTTTGACTTAAAATGAGCTCAACTTTTTAGAAGACTGTTAAAATACCGATGGCAAAGTTCTGTTCACAGCTGGTCAATTAGTCTAGTGGCCGGCCCTTAATGAAACCCCCACTTGTGAGATCATTGCCCCAGTTTTCTTCTTGTTTCTAAGGTGGCGAATTGGTATTTTGCAAGATCTCCTACTATTGGCACTGACTAGCTTGGGGTACTGCTAAAATGTATACCATATGTGGATTAATCACACTATCGGCTAATAGAGGTGTCTGCTCAATTTGGGTTCATTGTAAAGAAAATATTACACTTAGGAGTTAATGAGGTTGGAAGCTTGCCTTATTGAGGTTGTCAGCTGCTTATGAGGTGATGGGTCTGCTCGATGCAGTTCTGATTTCAGGGTGATTTTACTTTCAGAAATGTACAGTATATTGTAGCTGTTTTAAATTACAGCATGCATCGCAAGAATTCCATTCTATTAATACCTCTTTCAGTGTTTGTGCTGTTGCAAACCTCATGCATATAGCCATTCACATGTTCAAAGAATCTATTCTTTGCTGCAAGATTCAGTATGGTGGCATAATTATCTCTGGCATTTTGCAGTGGAAATCTTGTGATGCATGTTGCATTTATGGAGAATTTTCAAATTCGTTGGTACGCATCCATGTTGCTGAATTAATGGTGGTACATAATTTTTTAACTTGTTTTGGGCAAAATGTTTGTTTTTACTAGTACCTAGGATAGCTGTTTATATATTAAATTAGTAGCCACTCAATATGAATCAAATAATTTAGAATAGAAAATCGGAGATGATATTTTTGTAATTTGTTAAGTACCTTGATCTAGTCGTTCTCTCTACTCTTCAGAGTGAGATCATGACTATGGTCATGTTATTCACTGATGAGTCATGCAAATGAGTCAAGGGGTAACTAGTATATTCAGATGTAGGGAACAAGCATTGTTTTTGTCCCCCATATGCCATTTTACAGGCGTGTTCTCAGTTACCTGGCCCATAAATGCAAGTGAGGCACTGGAGGTGACCCTGCTTTGAGACAAATGTCTCTGGGTTTTTCATTCAAATGCCTACTAGTAGCAACTTGATTTGCCCACCAAAAGCAGTGAGGTCTGTATCAAAACAAGGTCACCTCCAGCCTTGCTACCATTCAAAAGCCAAGTTACTGACTGATACAACTGTAACACAACTGTAAAATGGTCTATGGGGTCTTTGAGATTTGACCCTAACCCTGAGGACTTACTGGCAGGCTTGTTACCAAGCAATGCGATCTTGTCATGGTGACAAGATGACGTAACACACCAGTTTTGATTACTGCATACAATGTGTAAACAATAAGAAAAATGGAAATTTGTCCTTTGGGTAACTTACAAGTAGGAGCAGTTTTAAAATGCTGCAATGATGAGCAGATGACTTGTGGGTTTTAGCTGAAATGCTAGATACTTATCAACCCAAAAGAAAGGTAGTTGTAAATAGTTCTGTAAGTCACGAGCATACTTTCGTCACATTGAGAGAATTTTCTATTGGCTCTCCTTTACAATCATAGTCATTAAATTTGTAAATGGTCGTTAGTCATTTATGTACAGTATTTAGCCCATATTGTGTTTAGAAATTAAATTTAACAGCTTTAAGATTGCTTGTGCTTGTTAGGTATTATATATTTTTCCTTTTCATTTGTGAACAAAAGACCAAGTGTACACCTTACGGTGTCGCTGAGGAACTTACTTTAAATTCCTTGAATTGGTTATGGGTCAATTCGTGTTACCCTATTTAAAGTGCACACTTAACAAACTAACACTTAAAAACAAATTGAATTTAGCCCCTGCAAACGTTTTGGGTATATTTTATATGTAACTATGAAAGTGCATTCAGATGAATTTAGGCTTAATTTCGGCCACACTCTTGGGTCCACTGGTAATCGAGCCTCTCTGAAGTATTGGTTTTTTTAATGCCTTCTATTGTGAAATTATCTGACTGTTTTTTTTCCCACTGTACTTAGGAATTATTGAGTATAGTTTGTGTTCCTCAATAAAATGGTGTTTATAAAACACAAAACACACAATGTGTAATCTTATATGTATTGAGGTCTGCATATTGGAAGTGATATATCAAACACGAAAGACCATGTTTGACCACATTTCCAAACACTGAGAAGAGAGTTGAAAATACGACGCACAGGGGAGTATTTTTGACGAACTTCGAGGTGTTTGGAGATGTGGTCAAACACTGCCATGAGTGTTTGATATATCTTCTCAACCGAAACTAAAACGGAGGAGAAAACAAAGAAATAAAATCGTAAAAAATCTCTGCTAATTGAGATCAGATATCCAGACGCCGTCACGGTTCTGATTTCCTTTGTTTCAACTTGATGAATTATTAATGAGTTTGAGAACTAAGAATACAGTGCAACCAAAGAATGCATTAAATCCTGGACATCCATGTTATGTATATTAGGTGGGGAAAACCTTTGACTTAATCATGTTAGTTTATGGTTTTCCTTTTGGTTTCTATAGGTAGCTTCACATTCTGTAGTAGTCTTTTTATTCTCAGCACTATTGTTTTTCACACGGCCATTTTCATGTTGTAGTTTTAGCAATTATTAATATCCTAGACGTCACAGCAATTGGCGGTTAATCTGACAATGGATGTTCATGCAGGACATCTGAAACGTATGAAGAGTGTATACTGTAAATCCTCAAATTGGGACCTCCCCTCAAATAAGTGCCCATCCTATGGGCAAAAAAAATTTTAAAATGCCACCTCCCCCTCCCCCTCCCCCTCACCCACGTTTTTGTTGAATAAGCATCTCACCTCGCCCATTTTATGGATGAGTACCAAGCATACCCTAAATACTCGAATTGGCACCTCCCATTGAACAAGCACCTATCGTATGGTCCTAATTTTGAAAGAAAAGCCCCCTCCGTCAAATAAGTGCCCACTCCCCTCACCCTGTAGTTCTTCAAGAGAAAGTGGATCCTTTTGAGGGGACTGACAAGGCCTGAGGAAGAGGATGTGGCTGGTAATATTCACATCATTGATATGGATGAGGACAGGGAAGAAATCCAAATTGATAATTAGTATGACCACATTTGCTGAATTAGTCAACAGTATTAGATTTGTACATTGTTTTAGTTTGAGAAAATGTTACTTGTAAGTATGGAAGAATAATTGTATAAGTACCAACTGAGCTGCTATGAAAACTTCAGGATCACCATTGTACGTTTGTACACACAGCTTATTGTTTAGGCCCAAAATGCTATTTCAAAAAATAATCATATTGCCTCTCCCCCTCAATTAAGTGCCTCTCTTGAATTAGTCCCCCCCTGTCCTTTCCTAAATTTGAATTAAACTTCCCAGGCACTAATTTGAGGATTTACTGCAGTTGAAGACCCATTGCCTTCTGTTACTTCAATCTTTAACAATGTTTTTGCAGTCAACTCTGAAGTGGACATTATAGAACCAACTAAATTGACCTAATTTGTAAACTGATCCAGTAGAGACTCATATTGCAATTACACACTTACAGTCTCAGAAGCTTAGCAGTAACACATTGACATTTGAATTAAACAGTGAAGTAAGTAAAGAGTAATTAAAGTTATTGTCACTATTTACTGGCACAGAAGAAAACCAAATTGTTGGAAACATTTGAATGGCTTTGTAGGGGAAGCCTTGAGTTTTTGAGATGCTGGGAGATTAAATGAAGTGTGCAACCAGATTGCCCGTGTCTGTTTCAGTCACTGGCAAATTTGAAATAACATCATCCTGTTCTTAAAATGAATCAATTGTCCGAAAAGAATACACTTCGTGTCCACCTTGAGAGGTACCTTTCACAAGATTGGAAGTTTGCTTAAAATAATTACCACTGTTCAGCTTTGAAAAAATGTTCACCTTATAGTCGATTTTCAGAAAAACACCACAAATTTGGGTGAGATCTGCCATGCTACCCGCCTTGGAGAGGTGCCCACTAAGTAGAATTTAATATAGGTTGAGATTAAAGGATTTAAAAAGATAATACAAGTTCATTCTCACCGGAAACAGTAACTTTAATTTACAATGTAACTGAAAAAACTCAATTCCAAGTCAGTTAAATATTAATAGTCCCTTTCCAAAAGCATGTACATGCTCAAAGGAAATCCAATTGTGCCCATTAGGTACACACATTAATTTTGTACACATACTTTTGTAAGTCAGAAAACAATGAATGCTGTAGACGTTTTAAAGCTTGGGACAAACAGCGCCCATATTTATAACCTACGCACCAACAATCATCCAATGTTTTCACAGCTTTACAACATGTACAGCAACTTCAAGTAATTTCTAAAATATGTTAAAAAAATACATTGCTTGTCAAAATATGTAACCACAACTTTGATAAATATCAGTTACACGACATTAAGACCTACTTTAAGACCTAAGGATTTTTAATTCAGCAACCCACAAAATCACGACTACAATGGTCTTATCCTAATGTCGTCACCTATTCACTGATGATGGTAATTTAAGTGACCTAGCTAACAGAGCAGCGGCAGCAACATCAACATTGCCATTTTTCCTCTGTAATTCTAAAATAGCTTCCTCCCTTGTGAATCCCATTTCAACTATTCTCTGAATGCTAGCTTCTGGAAAACTGGCTACACCTGCCCCAGATGAGGAACTGGAAACACCTGAAGCCGATGAAGACTGCAATGGAAGTGATTGAGAAGACGATGAAGAAGACGTGCCTTGAGCAGCCTCCCTTACTGATCTGTCCATTGCTTCTGCAAGCTCCTTGTCTTCCATTTCAGCTAGCTGTTTGTCCTCAACCTCCATTTGTCCCCCTTCTTCACCAAATGCCAGACGATCAGTCACTGGCAGTTCAGACTCAGCTAGGAAGGGTGTTTCTGTTCCAGTAGTTCCAATTCTCAGTACATTGTTTTTGAGGTCGATACAGCACTGAAGAGTGAAACACAACAAACATAAGTATGTTAGTTAATTTATTCATTCCATATAGCTGCTCAGTTGCTCTTAATGGCAGCCTGTATTGGCTGATAATGTTACTTATATCAGTTCAACTTTCCCTGACCAGCATAAAAAATAATCCATGAATCAAATTAAGGCGCTTCATTACAATGTAAATAATGGGCTATGATTGTTCATTATCATTCAATGCATTTTCCCATCCTTTTCACTGACCGAGAGTCCACCACATGACTTGCAAATAACTGTCTGCAATGGTCTCCTCGTGTAATTCTACAGGTCTAGATGTGTTTTGCTGCAAATAATATTCTGCTCATGTGTAATTGGAACCATGCCCTTGAGTGACAAATAGCAGATCCACTCCCTGAGCTGTCAGAGAGTGATTTGAATATGAAAACAAACTTGGTGATCAAATGACAAACAATTATTGAACTCGGTTATTGCAAAGTAATGTGACTTGTCAGTGTCTTGCAGATCAATATTTGTCTCTGCCTTTGGCCCTGGCAAATAATTAATTGACCTGCTTGTCATTGACAAACTGTGATTTTTGGCTCAACCTCATCCAATAATAATTGTTTAACTGTTGAATTAATTAATGTTAACAAGACGTCTTTTTATTTTTTAACCTCGTTAACTTGATAAGTACCATATATAAACTGCACATTATAATTCACATGCAGTTCTCCTTTTTAATGTGTATTCACACTGATTCATGCAATGAAATAATCTTGTTAGTCATTAAATGAGAGCACATTAAATCATTAGTTTTCCAAGACTTCACCTAAAATAAAATGGTAACAACTTGTCTTTTATGTCCTCTTACAAGTGCATTTTCTTATTGTAAGTTCTGTAAAACTAAGAACATCTCACCTGGTGCCTTTTAAGCATATCTAACCCCAAAACAAGATCCATTGGTTGGTCCTCCATAACAGAAAAGGATGATGGCAAAAAGTCATTCTCTATCTGGATCTGAGCCACGTGAACACGTCCAACAATTTTCTGCGTTCCCACGCCCTTTGCAATTCCTGCCCACCGCTGATCCAGCAGCCGCATAATGTGACACCTCTCGGCACAGGCTACACTCATGAACGTCATCTGGGCTCCTGAATCAACAAAAGCTTTAACAGGGTGTCCATCAAGTTTACAGTTAATATAAAGCATGACCACCTTGCCAAAGGATTCTGGAGAGTACTCCATAGCTATCTCCATATTCTGATTGACATTTGACATGCGAATCTCCTCGGCAATTTGTTTTTGAGCCTCTAAGTCAAAGGGATCAGCATTCATGGTGCGAATCCTCTGCATATCTCTGTCAGCCCTCTCTTGCCGTTGTCTTTGAAGCATTGATGCGAACTCTTGTAAATTTCCACTCAACAGTGCAGCAGCAAGCTCTGGATTTCTTTCTTTGAGTAGAGAAAGTTGGTGGGGATCAGCTAGGAACATGTCTCTAATGTACTCAGGACTGTCTGGGTCCACAGGTGTCTGCCTCAACTGTCCTGAGCCTGCTTGATTGCGGCCTGATTGGGGACGAGATGAGCTGTTGGGTATTTGTACATTACCCCAGTTTAAACTGCCAGTTGGAGCAGTTCCTAAAAAAATTCAAAATACAAAGAAATTTTGAAAAAAAAAAAATATGATGAAAACATACCTTTTTAAAGTTATGGTCTCACAGCTTGGCACATGTGCAAGCTTTAACATTAGCCCATTCGATTCCATTGTTTATTAAACAATTAAAAGCAAGCTGATAATTTTTGAGGGAAATTTTTCTTTGAAAGTTTCATGGTCAATCATGTAAACATTGCAATAGAGGTGGTATATCTGAGTGGAATTCATTTTATGTGTTCCGTCTCCCATGCACACTCAGTTGCTTTCCTAATGAACCAATCAGATATGAGTAGTATAACTCATGCATGTGTCCTGAAAAACCTTTGCCCTAAATAATAAATTTGATGTTCAATAATGAATTTGTCACTCTCTGTGTAAATGTTAATTGTGCATGATTGCTGAACTACACATGATTCAGTAAAAAAGTGAAAAAGATACTTTACACTAACACTGAAGCTTGAGCATATGCTGAAGCTCTCCCTTTAATAATAATGTGGTATAAGCATTCGACATCACAACTGTATCTATGAGTTTGTCTAGGTACAGCTACTTGGAAACCAGTCTTAGCAGGAGTGTACTACAATGTTTTAAAGAATGATTACTTACTTACAACTTTCACGGTTGCTTAGCAACCAGTCTAGAAAAGCCATTCCTATTAAAATGTTGTCCACAAGTTGTGATCAGTTTAAAAACAAACAAAACACATGCTAATGTTGATTTATAGAAGTTTATCAGTGTATCTGTGAACACTACGAAGAAATACACTTACACGATTTCTGACAACGAAGATCGTCACTGAATTGACTTGATGATGTCAGCATTTTCTATGCCGCACGTGTTAGTCATTCAATGGAAGGTTTTCTTGCACGACATACATGTAACTTTTATATTGCAAAAGCAAGTTGTTTAATGAACCTTACCATGAAAAGCACATTGAGGATCAAAATCTTAAGTTCCACTCGTAGAAGACTTAAGCCTAACTCGCTGGCTTTAACAGGATCGATCAAATTAAATTTTCCATAGTTCACCACAAGTAAGCTAGTACAAAATATAAACTTAACTTAATCTTACTAAGTTATTAGCTTTCTTTAAGGCTAAAGTTACAACATACCTCGTAACTGAACAGGAGGTTGTGTGGACCGTAAAGCACGCTGTATCAGGAGGACATCGCCATCTTTAATTCCATAACCATTCAACGTCTTCTTGTCATCGCCAAGTGGAACTCCGTTGTGAAAAATCACTATTTGGGACGACTGAACTCCGCACTCGAATTCCAGTAGAGCTTTGAAGTTTTCGAGCTCTAAATCCTCACTGACGTCGAGTGTGAATATCTGATCGCCCTCTAAAGTAGCTGTGACCTTCATCTTCCCACTGAAGAATCGAACAAGTGCTATAAAACAATAGCTATTACCACAATTAAATAGTAAATGCTTTGTAACTCTGACAAAGCTAAGCGGAAATGAAGAAACTAGTTTCCAGGGTCCTATCTGCCAAGCCGTTTGTATCGCAAGGGGTTGTGGGATTGATTATCTGTGCTTGCAAAGTTGCCTGGGGTTGAAGCAGAAATCGGCTGCAAAAATATTACCTGTATTTTTCTGCCGCCTTTCTTCTGTATTTTATAATTTTCGGCATCAAAGATGAGTTCTCACGGGGATTCTGGTCACAAGTAAGTACAATTTTCCTAACGAATAACGGGTATATGCATTGGTTAAATTGCTTTGGAAAGTCTCTGAAGCTGTATAGGTAATTACTATCAAGTGTATTCCACAGCATCGATCTTCGCCGATGTTTTCATATTGTATATGTATGAACAAAATTGAATGGTTTTACTTTTGAAAAACGTTAAAAAGGAAGAGGTTAATCCTGATATTTTCTTCTGTTCCATGTTTCTAGCACTTTATCATTCTTCACTCTTGAACTTCTGTCGAAGTTAAAGCGTCACTCTTTCATTTTGCCTAGCAACATAATTGCCGAATTGTATTTCGTTTTCATCCATAAATCTTTCCTTTCCTTTATACCTTGTCGGTCAGTTCTTGTACGAACCGAATGTTTCTTCTGATAGGGTGCTTGTCTGTTTGAGGGAACCTCAAAATATAATTTTATAAAATTGTAGATATTTGATTGTGACACATTTACTGCAATTAAAAAAACTTCATTAATAATTTCGTTACCTTTTTTCAATTTCCTTCTTGGTAGTGGTTTGATATTTTAAGGAGAAGCTGCTTATTAATTGCTCTTTCATCCCTATAGTATACCCTCCAACAGTACCAAATATGTTACAAATGAATATATGAAATATCACATATAATTTTGAACTGTGGAGAAAGAGATGAAGACATGATTGATCATGGCAGTTGGCAGTTGTACACACAACTTAAGCAGTTGCAGAATTAAAGCCAGGCTCAATTTCACAGCTGCTTAAGTTGTGTGTACAACTGCAATGATCAGTCATGTCTTCAGTACCAATGTTCATTACTCTATATATACAAAATCCAATTTTACTCTTTAACTCTGTAGGGATGATGAAGAAACTCCAGAGAAAAGTCTATGGCTCAATGCCCATCAGGATCCAGTGGCTAGACTGTACACGTTCTCCACATCAATTTCTTTAGCTGATCTGAATGCGGACTCTGACCACAAGCTCCTTGTGGCTGATCTGGGTTCGGGAACGTTTGACATGAAGCTAAAGGTGTTCAAGGGCACTAGCCTCTTCATGGAGAGTGCTATTATTGATCTACCTACAGCTCTGGTAACGTTCTACATGGATACAAATGATCCTCGCACCCCTGCTGTGGCTGTGGCTTCTGGTCCATTTATTTATGTTTACAAGAACTTGAGGCCATACTTCAAGTTCACCCTACCACCATTGGATGTAAATGCTGTGGAGCAAGACCTCTGGAACCAGGCCAAGGAAGACAAGATTGATATTCACGTTCTCAGAGAGATGTTGGAAAGTTTAAAAAATGAAGGCAGTGAAGGTTTGCTGACTGTTCGCTCGCTGAAGTTGCTATCCCTTGAGCCAGAAGAGTTAGAAGCTTTTGCCAGCATCCACAAGCATACTCCTTTAAAGAGGCAGACGGTGATCACATGCATGGGAACGATGAAGAAGAGCATGGCTGATGATGACGCTGTAAGTTGTCTGGTAATCGGCACAGAGAGTAAGGATGTCTTCGTCCTTGATCCTGAAGCTTTTACTGTTCTTGCAAGAATGAGCCTTCCTAGTGTACCAGTGTTCATCTCAGTCAATGGTTTGTTTGATGTTGAGTTCCGCATTGTTGTTGCTTGCCGTGATGGCAAGGTATACACACTTAAAAGAGGCAGCAAATTGGCCAAGGCATGCATCGAACTAGGAGCCCAAGCAGTTGGTTTGGAACGCACTGGAAAGAGCATCATAGTCGGGTGTATGGATAACACATTAGTTTGTTATTCCACTAAAGGAAAGAAGCTGTGGACAGTTTATCTTCCCACCAACATCACCACAATGAGCCTCATGGATCACAAAGTAAGAGGTTTCAAGGCTGTCATGGTGGCATTGAGCAATGGTGAAGTCAGGATCTACAAAGAGAAGTATCTCGTCAACACAATCAAAATGTCAGATGCAGTCACAGCTATGAAGTTTGGTCGCTTTGGTCGGGAGGACAGTGCCTTGATTCTAATCACTAAAGGTGGAGGTCTCTATGTGAAAATCTTAAAGAGGACTGCAACCTTTGAAGGGAAGGATTTGACCCCTGGTCCACCCCCTGCCCAATCCATTAAGCTCAATGTTCCTAAAAAGACGAAGCTTTTTGTCGATCAGACACTGCGTGAGCGAGACAGTGCTGGAAGCATGCACAGAATGTTCCAGCATGATCTGTACCTACTTCGCCTGATGGCTGCAAGAGCATATGTCAGTTCACTGCAAAAAAGCTTAAACCCCATTTCATCCTCTACCACAGAACCTCTTAAGCTGTCAGCGCATGTTCACGGTATCGGGCCAGCCTTCAAGTTGACAGTAAACTTACAGAACATTTCATCCAGTGTGCCATCAACAAATTTGCTCATTACCTTCCAGTTTGATGACTCACTGTATGCACTGTCCAAGCCTTGTATTACAGTTCCACTGCTAGTGCCTGGGCTAATGTACACCTATGAAACACTGGTGGAATGTATCAGTGACAAAGGGATTTCAGATTCCATCAAAGTGTTTGTCTTACATCAGGGCAACAGCATTCCAGTTATCACTGCCGTCATCAATATGCCAGTTAGCGAGGCTTTAGTAATTGTGTAGGAAAGCCTAAATTTGTTTGTAAAACTTTAAGTCTCCTTGGTCTGTATGTAGTTTGTTGTTTCCGTTCATGCCCAAACTGGTGCACTGTACAAATGTAGGAGGTCAAAAGCCACCGAGGAGCTGGATGGAGAGCTGGGAAAAGTCCCTTTTCCTGCCTGATTCATTGGTCCCATTCCACTTAGTAATCCATGTTTTCTGGCCAATAGTTGACTGTTCAGTGAGATGAAGATTTTTGTATGGAAAATGAATGCAACAAAGCTACACATAATTATTTGTACAATCACTTTCTTATCATTCTGTGGATACAATGTTATGTATTTATCGTGGACCCATTGGCTCATTTCTAAGCTTCTTTCCAACTGCAGTTGTCAGCTCAGCCCTGGCTATCCATTGTCAAAAAGAATGGTGATTGAGTAATTCTAGTTGCTTTAGAAAAAAGTATTACCAGTGATGTAAATAAATATGTTCAGTACAATAACTAGAAACAAAGATGAAGATTCCCTGAGCTACTTTTGAGAGATTTTCTGTCAGGACTTTTTGCATGGTGAAGAACCTTAGTTAGGAGTGTTAAGCACATTCCATTCCCAATGTGAAAATTTTCAAAGCTTTTTATGTTGCAGTTTTGGAAGGTCGAGTCACCTCTTTCCTGGCTCATAATTTTTATGGGCCTCAATGTTGTATGTCAGAATCGTACAATAACAGGGCCTCTGTAGTTTGTGAATGCAGTGAAAACTTTGGCATGCTCAGATTGTCCTCTTGAAAACAACTACATGTACTTTGTATAATAATATTGTTATTGTCCATAATAATAACTGGACAATAAAGAACGTGGTTGCCGTAGCATTGCCTGCATGTTATGTAAGTAAGCAATAACCAATAAAGATTAGAAACCAACTTAACTGACTATTCAATGCATACATTACAACTGTACATGCATTTTGCACAGCATGTATTAAATTGGGGTTAGCATGTTACAGACAATAATGTCTAGGTAGGGAATAATATGAAGAAAGGGAAATAAACATTAGCAGGGAGTTTGGATGGAGAGACCCTAGGGAGCGGGGGGTACTCCTTATAATGGCCTATATGGGGAGGTTCTGCCTCAAAGGGGTACCTTTTTCCTTCAGGTGTATAGAAGGCTAGGGATTTCACTTGTTGAGAAGTATGAAAGGGTAGGAAAATCTATCATTTGGTTATTTTAAGGGACCTTAAATTAAACAATTCCAGATGGACTCACCTTATGGCTGTATCATTTCATTTATTTAGCACTCATAAATATTACAAGAAGACTTCCTTCTCTGGCAGATACGGGTCAGTTATGAAAGTATTTGTAAGGGGTCCCTTTTTCAATGAAAGGTATGTGAAAGAGGTACCTTTTCTGTGAAAATGGTATACAAAAGGGTAAACGGTTAGACCATGGGGCAGAGCCTCACCGTATAGAACTTTGTAGGGTCCCTTCCTCCCCCTGATCCCTGAGATGGGGAAGACCCACCCCACCTTTTTTACTTCCACTGTTCTGCACACTCTCGAAAAAAAAAGTCATAGCCTATATTGCAGTAAGTTAGCAGAGGTAGAACAACTGGGATTTGAGCAGACCATCATCCACTAGGAAACTGGCAAATACAAAAGCATCGCTGGCCTGATAGTAAACTTTCTTCCTGTTTGTTTGTTCCCATATTGCTGTTTGTGTCCCCTTCCCACTCTACTGCCTTCTTGAGTTGCTTTGTGTGCCAGGGCCTGGAAACCAAAGCTATCGTTTTGAGTGGCCACTAAGTCTTCCAACATGGCGACCGGAGGAGCACCGTCTGCTCAATCTTCAGCGACAGAAGAAGACGCGACAGAACTACAATTTCCGAAAGGTTTGGAATAATCTTCGACGCTTTTACTTAACAAAAGAAAGGGTGCGAATGTTGAAAGTAAAAACTGAAGTGTCAGATGCTTTTATGTCCACAAAAAACAGGGACTTACTATTCACTGAGTTGAGAAGTCAAAACTATTGAGGGAAAAAAGCAGGAGGTGATGTCTTTTCAACCATTCACCGATGTCACAAATACGCTATTGTAACTGAACAAAGCTTAAATTTGAATTAAGTGTGCAAGTTGAGGCAGGTTTCAATGTTTGTTTTGTCTTAATCGGGTGGCGAAGTTGCCTGACAGACATATTGATCGACAAAAATATATTGTGAGATTGAATCCCCTTGACTAGTAGCAAGACTTAAGCGATATTTCTTACTACATGTTTTTACACTGAAAGTTTTCTTTGCTCTAACAGCTGGGCTCATCTGTACGGTGATCTAGAAACAAATGGGGCAGTAGAATATGTTGACGTTTCAACCAAAAGAGCATATGCTCTGAGCAGAAAAGTGACTGTGTTATCAAGGGAGGGACAGAACGGAGTGGTCTATCCAGGCCAGCTGATGTGAGATGGAAGATCAGGACAATCCAAGCAATATTAAATCTTGAATCCTCAAATTATCCCTAACCCTAGAACTAACTTAAACAAAGCCTGCACTAGCTAGTGTGACTCTGATTAGGGTGTGTTAGACTGATAATAAATTCACACCAGCTTTTGTGCAGACCACTAAACCAGAGTAACCTGTACTTAGATTAATAAGAGTATTAAATCTTCTTTCAGAGTTTGAAAGTGCTGAAACTTTGTTGAACTCTGAGGTTTATATGTTGCTGGAACACAGAAAGACTCAGAATGAAGGAGCAGAGGAAGAACAAGAACTGTCGGAAGTCTTCATGAAAACATTAAACTATACACAGAAGTTTAGTCGATACAAGAACAGAGAAACCATTGCACAAGTGAGAAGGTAAAAAATTTTTGAATTACATAAAGCTGTAAGATTCATATTCACTGAGTGTTGTGACAGACAAAGGAACATCTGAAAACATTTGCAAGTATTTTGCCTATGAATGAACACCTCTTTTTTGGAACACTTGCTGGATTAAACACTTGCCATATTAAAGAGACAAATAGCAGCTTGCATGATAACTCAAGTAAGATTCACTGGTCCTAAGGGCACTTTCACTGGAATGGAACAAGGTCAATAGAGGGTTTTGGTCAAACTTTCTTGTTTTGTGTGGAAGTTAAGTTTCTATGTGTGTATGCTGCAATTTGCAGATTTTTGTGAGGAAAATGACTTTTTTAAGACCTAATTTGTTTTACTATGTAGAAAAAGTCTGCATTTTTGGTACAAATTCTATTAACAATACATTTGTGTAAATTTTGTTTTCGTTTAATATACTGAGTGGAACCAATGGTTTCCCATCATCATTTGTCAACTGATGTTTCCCAGACCTCAAGCCATAATTTTAGGGATGCTTCAACTCTATTCTTAAAACTGAAAAAAACAAGAATTGGTTGTAGGGCTTGTTTTTTCTGAACATGTATCTCTTGTTGTAGTTTGCTTGGTAAGAAGAAACTCCATAAGTTTGAACTGGCATGTTTGGCTAACTTATGTCCTGAGACAGCTGAGGAGGCCAAAGCTTTGATTCCAAGGTGAGACTCGTTCCTCATCGCCATCAATTTACTCTTACTGCACATGGTTTGTCCCTCCTGAATCGATTACATGTATATTCATTTCGTTTGCAGCTTGGAGGGTAGATTTGAAGATGACGACCTTCAACAGTTACTTGATGATATTCAGACACATAGAAGTTTCCAGTACTAAACTCA
>Ga0126338_10001335_pt1 | contig 15835 bp, 6 predicted proteins | sample OrbCmetagenome_2_FD_92529 | JGI IMG/M metagenome (GOLD analysis project Ga0126338, IMG submission 92529) | Coral microbial communities from Petempiche,Puerto Morelos, Mexico - Orbicella C C metagenome | ecosystem: Host-associated > Invertebrates > Cnidaria > Coral | place: Petempiche,Puerto...
ACAAGATTGTGTGCTCCCTGTGGTTCCAAGCCTTACGGAGCCTTACGTATTAGGATAGAAATTGTCCTACCCCTACCCCCTAAAATGGGATGACAGCATTGCGTGACGAACAAACAAGGAACCACTGCAAGCAAGGATTCAAGCAGCGATAGATCAAAGGATGATCAAACGTAATATTTTGGTGTAGTGCAAAGCAAGCAACTATCTACAAATCACTTAGCCGTTTTTGACTTAGATGAAGTGGTGATCATATGTGTCGAAAGAGGGTCATAGATTCGTGGTATTCGACCGTTAAATAAGTTGACAGTTGGCGATGTACATCAGATGTTGCGTAAACAAAAGCAAACTTCTGCTTTATGTGCGACGAATGGTGACAGAAACATGTCAAATTGGCTTTTGGACCTGCCTTTTACAGCAAATAAGGTTAGAACATTTCGAAATTATCAGCTCTGTGTCTATTTCAACTTAACATAGCTCAAGACATGTGGCGCGTGCTAAAATATATGTCTAACCCATAAATTGAAATTTGATGACGGATGATCAAATATCTGCATTTTAACATACTTTGAAAAGCTCTCGCGCCGTTCACAATCATTTGCCCAAAGAAGTTTTTACAGGAATCTGTAGACCATCCTTCTACAATTCAACTACCAGAAGCTTAATCCATTTGAAGGTTTCGCACATGGTGAAAATCGATTATTTTTATGAAGTACTTTGAAGTGAATGAAATACATGTCTTCGAAATTTAATTACTTTGCACCCAAAAACACAATGCAGCATTCCCTAAAATCAACCCAGTACACATTTAAACATTGCACAAAAATATTTGAGTGTTTTAAAGACGGAAGAATGATGTGGTTTTGCATCCAAGGCTCCCAAACTTGCTTAATAAAATGGTGCGTCAAAGGACGATTTTAACGGAATTTGGTAATTTGCATATTTCTTTGAAATAAAAGGATACTTTACCAAAAAAAAACATCTAGTAGTTTTTGTCATGCCCTAGCCTATCTACCATAGGAATATGAGCGAAATCGAATTTTCGACCCTTGCCGCGAAATTAAGAATTTGTCTGATTTTTACAGGCAGGCACTCTTAATTTCTAACGAAACAACGTTTCAAAGACAGACCACAAAACCACAGTGCCATTTAAAGTTCGAATAGTGGCTGGCTTCTAAAAGGAAAATGATTTTATGATTGCATTTCCACATGGCCTGCTACACTGAATATTTATTTCAATCCAGCAAGCTACGAAAGAAAAAAAACTTACTGGTTTACGTGTTTAACAGTACTTCAGAAGCTCATTATAATTATCGCAAATAAACTCAGATTATCTTGTTTTGTACGTTGTACACTGATCGCTACCATGCGCAACCTGATCCGAGTTCACAATCCCTGATCGTCTCATCATAGAATTCAATCACTGATCATTCACTTACGATTTAAGAACCTTGACGTCTTTGTTCGGTGGAGCGCAGACTTCCGAGAAAACTCCTGGGATAACAAAAAGAAGAAACAAAGGGAACGACGTCCAGCTATCCGCCATTTTGTTGCCCGTCTCGTGACCAAAAAGATAGTTACCAGACTCCTAAACAAAAGTTCCGCGTAAAAAGTCTAAGAAACAATTTTTTTTCGAAAAAATGTAATTTTTGTTATTCAAAAACACGAAAAAATAAAAAGAGAAAAATGCGTAATAAAAAAATTGAACTCGCTGTTTAATTTTGTAAGGGAAGACTCTAAACTTGGCTCCCAAAACGTATCCATGACTTTACAGACCAGGGGCCCGTTTCTCGACAGCCCCGGAAACTTCTCGGGCCCGTAAAGCCATTTTTAGTCCCTCGTTATCTAAAAACGGAGAAGTGTATACGCCTGAAACTTCTTGTATGAAGGGAACCTGTCCTCATATTAAACCGAATATGTCAATAAAGTAGCTCTGTAATCTTAAGGTTCGAGATTTTGCTATGGCTTTCCGGGGCTTTCGAGAAACGGGCCCCAGGAACTGAATTCCTCGCTGTAACGAGTGACAGTAAAAGCTGCCTACTCTTCTTATATCAAAAAACCCATCATTGTTTACTTCTTAGCAGTTTCCATTCAGTTTTATTTAAAGTTAGAGCCACAGACAAACAAACAAATGGTAATGTGTTAGCAAACTTAGCACCCTCTAAGAAGATTCTGTTGGCTTTTTTGCATCAATTGATTGGAAGATCTATTCTCCAGAGAACATAAATCCAACCCAGTTGGGGAAATAATTTTATGAGTAAACGGAAAAAATAGATAGAAATGTAAAGCCAAGGGGCATTTAACGGTCGTTAGAAAATTATTAGAGGGATTTGTACAGGAAAAACAAGTCGTGCCATCCAAAAATTGGTATATTTCCAAACTGTTGTAAAATTTATTACCTGGAGATTACAGGCCTGGGATGATCTTGTATGGTTAATTTTCTCTCTCTCTTCCTTTTTCTTACACTTACAAAATGCCTTTTTATAATAATATTAGATTGGAAAGTCTTCTCATAATTTTCCATAAAAGAACTTTTCATCGGGGACTCTAGTTGTTTCTCTGTCCCCACACTGGTAATGTAATGAACATATCATCATTGAAACCTTCTCAATTTTCAACTGTTCACCATTAAAAGGTACCAATTTCTGAAAATTTGTATTCATGCTAATTGAAAAGCATTTTCCATTTCTTGTTATCATATAACTTAAGCTACACATTTTATGATTGCTGTGTCCCAGTGCTGCCAAAGCTGAATGCAATCTATATGACAACCTCTGCGACAAATTCCCTTCTCTCAGTATTTGTCCATCACGGTACCTAAATCAGAGTTAAGGAATCTCTGCAGTCTGACACAGACAGGGTAATAGGACAATCTTCAATTGAATTTTTGAAAGTAATCTGTATGTGCTTTGGTTTCACATAATTTACCACACAGTGCAATTGCAAACTTGTAAGACTTTGTCATGAAGTAAAACCATGACCCCGTTGTACACATTTTCTTTTGCTTTGCATTGGCTTTATGTTTTTGCTTCAAATTCTGATCGGTTCACGGATAACTTGTCTCCATTCTTTGTGATTGCATGGCCAGTGATTACTTTGGCTTTGGTTTTACAACACACAATTGAAAACTGCTCTATGGTTGGAGTTATTTATTCTAATGCATTTCATTTATATTTTTAATTTTTTCTTTATAAATTTAAAATTCATAAAATTTAAAATTCATAAATTTAAAATTTATAAATTTAAAATTCATAAATTTCAATTTCTTTAAGTAAGGTTTGAAGGAATATTCTCAAAACAAAAATTAGCAAAAGTAATAAACCACGTTTCAATATCATCAGGACGTCATTGTCAAGTAAACGTGTAGGTTAGTTTTTGCATTATAAATAGAGCTACAATATTATGTGCATAGGATGCCAAAATTTTTGTATAGACTTTCCATTATTCATTTATTCATTGACAGTTTCCCATTTTCTACATAGCTCTTTTTGACAGTGTTCATAACCTTTATGTCAAAGAACTAATAAACAACTTTTAAAGGGCTGGGTCACCTGCTAATGGACAATGTTTTGTTTGAAAGTCAAATTTTTATCTGATTTTGGCACTAAATTTTTGTGGGTTCTAATTTTTTTGTGATTTTTGCGTTTTTTTCTGCAATAAGTAGAAAAAGATTTTCTCCGCAAAAACTTACTCCTCTGGCAAAATTATGCATGCAAATGTCGCTAGTAGAATTTGTTGCAGAAATGAGAAACAAAACGTTCAAAAATTAAGAAGAAGGTTTACAGGAAAGGATCATTAGGTTCTCTATTGAGAGGAGCATCTACAATTCCGCAAAAGAGTCCGATGTAATTGTGACAGAGTGACACTGATTACTGAATTACTGTGTTTTAAATTTCTACATGTTATTTCACTTAAACGCGACCTCCCAAAAATTGTAAAAATTAATATCCAGCAAGAAAAACCAGTCTTTTACAATCACAAAAATTAGTTCCCACAAAATTCAAAAAGTGCTGATCCCGCAAAAATTTAGTGCCGCATGGTATTTACAAATCTATGTTCACAATTCATGAATAAAGCAATCTCATGGACAGAGAAAAAACATTAAAAGAACCCTAATATTTGGTATGGCTTATTGTTCATTCCAATCTATGTCCCTTCTAAACTCATCAAATTCATCCAGTGACATTCTTGCAACTTTTTCAGCAAACCGTTTATCTGAGTTAGTAACAATCAGTCCCAGTCCGTAGTCATCGATCTTCATTTCATCTGTTATGTGGCCTAGATGTTTCAAGTACAAATGCCTTTCTTTTATTCGCTTTAAAGAGCACTGGAACAACCGAGGACAGCGTGCTATACTGGATGGACTCGCATTAATCTTCTCATAGCAGTATGTCCACTTTTCCTTGAGTGCCTCGGGACTGAAGGTCAAAACAGATGGCTGTTTGAGAATGATGTTCTTGATGTGATCTTTGTTGAATTTGAGCTCTTGTTCGAGGAACTGAACTTTCTTCCTCAATGACTCAACATTATAAGTGGCGATTATGCTAGGGCACTTTGTAAGTACATGGAGTATTTCATCTTTGGTGAACTTTGGTGTTACTTTCATGTCTTCAAAATATTTGACCTATGAAATAAAAAAAAGCTTTCAGATTAGATTGTGAGAAGTTTGTGTTGTTGGGCAAGACACTTAACTCTCGGACATGCTTTGAGAAAGATGGGCATCCAAGCATCCTGTGGACACCCACAGGATGCATTTTATTTTTCAAATGATACTTTATAAATTGTTCATGTGAGTAGACCCTAAAGCACATTTTGGATGCACACTTTTCAAATCCTGGCTAAAAGCCTACTCTTAATGTACCTCTCTCCACCCAGGTATATAAAATGGGGATCAGAAACTTTAATGCTGAGGGTAACACCAATGGACTTGTATTCTACCCACGGAGAGAGGGGTAGTCAAGACTCCTAGCTCTTCTCAATTGGCCACAGAACAGACTAAAGAGAAGACTTATATTGGGTCTAAGATTCTCTCCTCTGCCCCGCAGACATTGAAACCTTTACCCCATACTAGACCATGATCAGTTTGATTTTGCAACAATATTCTGACTAAGCACCAAACACCCCTGCCCTATCCCAGGCTAGCTATTTTCCATGCAGAAATATTTTCACTATCATAGTCCAACATGCACCAACTAAACTAAAATCTTACAAAGTTACCTCTGAGATCCAGTTGAACTTAAATTGTTCGATTGATTTTTATTGGGTTCAGCAATCAAACACAAACTTATCAAAGCAAATACAATCAAAGGTCCAGTTATTGCACTCTTATTCCATCAAACACAAGCAAACTCTTGAAGTTTGATTGGTGGGACTGATTATCAAACATTCAGTTGGCTAAGCCAGGCATTTAAAACTGTTTTCAACAGGTTTTGGAGTTGTGTGGTCTTGAAACACGAAAATACGAGTTCCCAGGTGAGAACCAAGATGCCAGAATAATTTTATATTATTATCTACTACATCTTACCTACTTTGAAATTTCATACAATGGCAAAATCTGTGTAGTTGAAATGTTTTGCATTTTCTTTTTTTGTAAACAAAATAAAACCAGTTGACTTCAATTGGTTCCATTAAGTTCCGTAATTGAACTCACCATAAAATGAAGTTAGATTGTCTTTGACTGTCCCAAACCAATCACAAAACAATCAAGTGATTGATTTTTCATTTTGGCTGATTAGGCCAGGTTCATGCTGACTGGACCATAGTCTCCTACACAGACACTCGTTGAGCATGTCACATAATCTTCCTTCCCCATGAAATTATGGCTGCTGAAACACAGGGTTATTTCTGTCGCTTTATCACAATGCACTTCCTGATCAAGGCAGCAAATGTTTGAACCTAAGAAATTTAGCCTGACACTTTACTACCAGTGTGGCCTTTCAACAAGTGTGTGGACCTTAAAACCCTTGATTTAAATCTTGATAAGCAAGAAACTGTAGAGCATTTTGTAAAGAAAGAAATGGGCATGTTCGTAAGTAGACATTTGTTTGGCTAGTTCGTCCAAAATGCTGGAAGCCTGCAGGAAGTCTGCTTGGATTGCAAGACACCAAAATACCAGCAAGGACTTTCAATGAGTGTGTGAGACATTTACAATGTTATGTTTAAGTCTGAATACGGAAACTATAGTGTGTTTCACAGTGAAAAAGATGAAGTGTTCATCAATCTATGAGCTCGGACTGGATTCAAAAGATTGCATAATTGAAATCATAGTATTTACTTTGAAAGCATTAATGCTAAATTCGACACAACACGCCACAGTACATGTTGTAGTTACCACTCCAAGGGAGCCTTACACGATGACCCGGCACTGATTGGCTCAGCTGATTTCTACAAGCAAAGGGAAAGGAATGTGTTGTTTGTTTCAACAGATGCTGGTAAAGGAAGAAGATTGCATGACAAGCCCAAAGAGTATCATCTGCATAGGAGGCTACCTAGACCACATATATAGGCCAGCAGTCTGGAGGTGGGAAGAGGGAACAGAGAAAGCATGCAGGGAATGCTACCCAGCTACGTTTGTAACCATGAATGGCCAAGATACCTCCCACCTCCCCCTCCCACCAGGCCTTACCTTTCCAGGCAAAGTTTCCTCTGTTCTAGCTGTTAACACACCAGGCGCTTCTTTAACAACGTAAGTTATAGACTCTGGATAGATTCCAATATTTCGCATTGCCTGCACACGGTTTTTAAGCAAGACCTCCTTGGTTGTCAAGATGGTTGGTCTGCGAGTGATAACTTTGCGCCTAAGTTCTCGGTCAATTCCAATCTCCCCTAGAAATCTAAAGATTTGTGCTATTTTCTTCACGGAAAGTTTGCTGAAATCTATATGTTTGCGAATATTTTTAACTCGGATGCCATTTCTTTCCAAAAATTCCCCGACTTTGGCACGTGCTTTAGATGACAGTTCAGGCTGTTCAAGTTGTTCAACTAATCTTGTCCCTTGTGAACCTTGGTTAGTTTCCAAAGGCTTCTGAGTTTCAGTTACCAACTTTCTAACAAAGCCAAAGGGAAAATCCCTTTTAAGGCTGCCAAACACCAGTATCCGAAGTGATGCAGTGTTAATGTTAAACTGTCGCACAAGAACGAAAGCATCCTTCGGGAAAGCCACCATATTGAAATCCTTACACCTTTTCCAGGTTCCCCGCATTTTTCACAGCCTCGGGCGGTATTGGAGATCTGGGCCCAGTTGTTCAAAGGGTCATATTTTATTCTTGAATGCGTGGTGCCTGAATGCGTAATTAAATTTAAAACAACTCTGCAAAAAACTAGCAAGATAAAACACTTTTATACCAGAGAAATTAAATTAAGAATTTTTTTAGAGGTATTATCAACCGGCTGATAATATAAATGCGGACATCGAGCCTCACATGAACCCCCATTACCCCCACCTCAAAGGAAACGTAGCTTGACTGTTTCCATGATACCTAAAGCTATGTCGACTAGAGTCTTTGATGACCCTTGGCTCAAAGGTCAAAGGGCAGAGGCTCAGGGACAAAGAGTGATCTCCTGGACCACCAGATGGGGGGTTGGGGGTAAGGCTACCAACCGTACCCCAGAAAACACTGCACATGCCTTGCACCAGCCGGTGCTGAGGAGATTAGAATATGGACCCATGTGATATTCGCTGGAGGAAAACATAACATTATCAGAAGGATTTTTGTCTGAGAGTTTGAAGAAGCTGAGCTTATTTACGACGGGAGGGAGTTGTTCAAGGGGCTTATTATTCAGTTGGTTTTAAACATTACATTTCGCGATCAATATATATATAGCTATGTATGCCATATATTAATCCTAATTGTTGTGGACGTCAAAAAAATAATAACTTCACATAGATGGAAAAATTTTCTGAGCCGGGTCCCGAATAAACGCCGAGTCTCAAGCATCTGAAGCCTCTCAACCATTTTTTTCAAGGTGCAATAAGCTTGAATTACAATCTTAAGTACATGTTATAAACGTCAAAGAGAATGGATAAAGCCATTGTTTTTATCCAAGGAGACGCTAGTTTACTTATTCATTTACTTACTTGGCGACATATTTGTTTTGCATTTTCGTTTATTCACGATTTGCGTCAGTGAATGACAACTGAATGAGTGGGTAGCAAGCTAAGAAATGCAATGTCCAACACTTGTTTATAATGTGTAAACGAAATAAAGCACCACTCCTGAGCGCAAAGCGTCACTGATTATGCAAACGACTGCGTTCTTATAAAATTTATGCTTAGAGTCTTATAAAAAGAGTCTACAAAGTCTCTTCAGAAATATTCCTCCCCCTGTTAATTGAATACCGATAAAAATTTTATTTTTCTAGAACCAAATTGCAAATAGTTTATCGCAGTTAGCGAACCAAACTACATTACTTAATGTGCTATAAAATACAATTTAAATCCTCTCGGCGCGCCTATAAACTTAAACTGGCTATCTTTGAAATAAAGGTTGAGTCAATTTATAAAAGAACCTTTGAGAATTGCATTGTATCCATAAAGCCAGGGAAAAATCTTTGTAATTAAACATCCTTTGAATGAAGCGACTCTGTGTAAATATTTACTTAGATTTAAATAGACATTTTATGCTACAACATTCCAGGGTTGTACCTCAACACTGCCCACTAGTACTACATACTTACAAAGACTTCATTTTCTACGGAAATCCACAGTAAAAACTAACTGCACTGCGAGCTGCACATAAACCTGGTAACACTCCAAACCCAGAGTGAAAACATCGAGGTTGGGATCTAAGTGGATCGCGCGATGGGGTGTGAAAAACTAGTAGTGCTAGTGTTAGTCTGTTTAGTCAATGAGATGGCTTCAGAACCGAGATTACGGCTATCATGGGGCCGGCGGCGCAGATACTGTCATAAAACCAACTGCGTCCCTGGCTCTTGGTCTTCCTGGAGTGCTTGTTCGCATTCGTGTGGTCCACATGGTACACAATACTCCCGCCGGCCGATAATCAAACCAGCACAGTGTGGAGGAACGTGTGTGGTGACTACGCATGGAGCCAGAGCGTGTAATCGATTTTGCCTAAACGGTGGTACACTAATACGTTTAAGCTGCCATTGCAAGTATGGATACAGTGGGGAGTGTTGTGAAAAGGGTCAAGGTGAGTTTTAAAACGATTCAGCTGCTTTCATCCCAGAGAAAGGGTTGGGACGTCGTAGAGTTTAAATCATTGCCTCGAACTACAAGGAATTTTAACCGTCTCCTTCAGCCTTGAGAGCTAGCAACAACTAGAGATGTTTGAAATTTAGATTACGGTATGCTCCTCCATGTTAACCAATTACTTTGGTCTAATCACTCACCAAAAGCTCGCTCTGCAATTTTTCTGAACGTTTGCTGCTTGAAATGCGCGCTGAAAATATTCTGAATTTTAGTTTTTATTTGCTAACATTATATGTGTCAAAGGATTGAACGACCTTAAACGGTTGGGAGGGAAGGGTCGGACGAAACAATTTGGGAGTCGCAGTTATGACGTGGTCTAGACAGTCTGCACCGGGAACATTCACCGAGCATCTCAGATAATTGTTTCGTGATCATATTGCCCTTTATTGACCCTCATTTAGTTGTCTACCTATTACAATACGTCCCAAAAGTCAAATGGACCAAAAACGGCCATCGGTGCAAAAAGCAGTTTTTGATTGGTTAAACCACTTAGTATAAGACTTCTCCCAGCCAATTACAGAGCTCAAAGCGACCACGTGTCATTAATTTCAAAATTTGTCCAGCTAGTGGTTTTTTCGTTTACAGTGAGTAACTATAACTAATTATTATTTTTTCTTTAATTGAAAGTAATTAACATGTGTATATGGTGTCAATAAATAGTGTAGTTTCCATCTTCCAACCTTTCGTATTCGACAGGAAAAGATGGCGGCTGGTCTTCGTGGTCAAGATGGGGACAATGTTCGAGCTCTTGCGGGACGGGACTACAGACCCGAAAGCGCTCCTGCACAAACCCGCCACCCAGCTATGGAGGGAAGACATGTGTGGGACCTGCCGAACAGCATAAAAATTGTCTACTCAAAAAGTGTCCAGGTAGATATTGATGTTTAGAAAAATTAATAATTCTTCGCTTTTAAAGAACGAAAAGTAAACTGCGTGATAGGAAAAGACAATGATTCATAAGCAAGTCAGGCCATTTGAAGTTAGATTTATAGTAGCCTTGATCGCCAGGCCACGGGTGCGAAGAGTTCCGCAAATTACATTGTATATATCAACACCAAATGTCCCACCTCATTTTGGTTAGAACATGTTCACTGTATGTGCAATGAGAAGTTGGTCCGCGGTTATAACCTTTTATAAACTCTGATATGTGGTATGATTCCTAGTATGCTCTGTACGCAGCGACAAGACACAAATATAATCTCAATGGGTTGCCCCGATGAAGCCTTCCTAACAAAGCTTTTTAATAAAAATCACTTTTAAAAGCCCAAGAGCTGTAGCCAAATAAATACTTCGGATTCTAAGTCCAAGTTGGGTTAATTCTGTTCAGTTTATTTTGATAGTAAAACAAAACCCTTTTAGAGGTATGACTTCAACTGAGCTGGTGCATGACAAGTCACACTTGTACAAACTGTTGCACTAAACAAGAAGGATATTATTTTGATATTCGGACTAATGTGTGAAGTAGTTAAACTTGTTTAGCCTCAGTTTTCTTCCCACTCTCCCCTATATTATATCCAAAACGATCTACTAACCTACCTTATTCATCACAAGATGGCGGTTGGTCTTCGTGGTCAAGTTGGGGACAATGTACGGGATATTGCGGGACAGGACTACAGACCCGAAAGCGGTCTTGCACAAACCCACCACCCGGTTATGGTGGGAAGAAATGTGTGGGACCTACCGAACAACATAAAAATTGTCTGCTTCACCGGTGCCCAGGTAAAAATCGATGTTAGTCGCTTTATTAACGTTAATGCAGTAACGCTACCTCACTAACTCACGAGCCTGTTTTTACAAATGCTGGCATGGGTCCGTTTTGTTTATTTTCGTCAGTGCATTCTGATTGTAAGCAGATTATTTAATAGACGGGTATAACTTGTAATGTCAGTACAAATTAAACCTAATCCTTAAGGTTACATATTCATTTGCATGGTTGCGCCCTTAATTTCACACAGTTTAGATCGCACTAACGCAAATACATTCCCGTAGTTCTCGTTGAAGTCAACTCCTCTTTTTAACTTTCAAGTTTCTTACATGTCATTTAGAAAGAAGTGAGCGATCACTCGTTTCAAACTTCCAATGTATCGTGTATATTAGACACTTTTAGATACGAAGAAGCGATAAGTACGTATTCAACAGATATCAATCCAGTTAGGAGCCTTCCTAAATCTTTCACCCGTCCCTGTTGATAGCCAGCTAAACAGTAGACTATCGACATGAGATTGACGAAAACGAGATAACGCAAACATAAGTGCAAGGTTTAAAAAGACGTAGTCGTGCTCCGATCTTAAGGACCTTATTGTCTATACATTGTAAGAACCCGTAATCAATCGAAAATTAGCCTGCGTAGCAAGAGTTCCCGTTCAAGAGCTTTTCCGCATTCTGACCGCGCGTAAATTGGGGCCGCGCGGTCACAGTGCGGAAAAGCTCTTGTACGTGGGAACGCTTGTTGCGCTGGCTAATCCAAAATCAGAATCAATTCTGTATTTTTATTAGACTTAAAAAAGTTGAGAACAAAAAGAAGATAAAGACCTGATACAAAAAGCAATTTAAATTAAAAAGAGAAATGGCCATCTGATTTTTTGATCAGTGCCAGTTTATTCACCATTGTTCTGTTTGCAGTAAATGGCGGATGGTCAAATTGGGGAGCGTGGGGCAAATGCTCAAAAACTTGTGGCGTTGGATACCAACAGAAAAAAAGATACTGCAACAACCCTCGTCCGGAACATGGAGGAAAGAAGTGTACTGGAGACAAAATAAAAACACGAGCCTGTTCTGTCAAATCATGTGCAGGTAAACTTCATTCATTCAATTTTGTTTTTTTTTCCATTATATTTTTTTTCCTTAGGCCGAGGTATATCAGCATAACTGTGTTTTCTGTGTTGTATTCGGAAGAACTGTAATCAATGGGCCAATTTTATGAGTTCTTGTAGGAGAAACGGAAATGTTCTAACAAGCACCGACTCCCCAGACAGAATAACTTTTAAACTGTCATTCTGTTTTGCATGAAACCTTACAAATCCTTTCTGGGGCACTGCCCAACGAACTCACCCAAAATTTACATTAAGTACACTTGAACCATGAACAAATGACGTTTTTTCTAAATTTCTTTGTTTGTGTCTATAGAGGGCTGAGCGAAAGTTCTTAATATAAAGTACAAGATAAGCGTTTTTACACTGTACTAACGCAAAGTAATCTTGTTAACACGAAGGACCCTCATTCCATAACCACGAAAAAACTGTGTTCACGGTTCGCCAAGGGTCTTCAGTGTAAAGATAGGACTTAACATGGATTTTTCATTTACTAAATGGTCTTCATTGGGTGACGAAGTTGAAGTATTATTTAAGCAATAGAGTGCTTTTTCGTGTTTACGTAGCCTCGTCTAAACACGAGGGGGGTCCAAGAATACGAAATAGTTGTGAATCCCCGAGACACAGTGGAGGGTTTGCATAACTTCTGAGATTTTCCCTAATCCCCAGGTGTTTAGATGAGGCTAAGTAAACACGGAAAAAGTTCTCTATTGCTTTTATAATTGTTTTTTTTAAATACGCGCGAATCTAAAACGTCACATCCGTGTTTACATACTCACATCTGAACACACCTACCGACCAATGAGAGCGCGCGTAGTATCTCAGTTATTTTATAAATTATGATCTTACTACTGTGCTTATTGACTTATCACTTCTTTAGTGAATGGTGGATGGTCGACCTGGGGTCCTTGGAGTAAATGTTCCAAGACTTGTGGATACGGATCTCAATACAGTAAACGGTACTGTAATAATCCGAGCCCTGGGTATGGAGGAAAGCCATGCACTGGAAAAGATACAAGAACACGAGGCTGTTTGGTCAAATCATGCCCAGGTTTGCTATTAATCATGACTCAACTCTAGTTTACTTCAGAATTCCATAATGGTCAGACTGTCTACTCTACTCAGCAGCTACAAACGCTTTCTTTTCATAACGTTTTCAAATATCAGAAGTTTATGCTGGCGCGAACGAACGATTGCAAATCAGCTGGTCGTCATAGTGGCAATACAGGCTATTTAACAACCGCTCTCCGGCGAACATAAAGGCTGGAGGTGTGAAAGGATAGGGACTTTATAGCTGAAGTATGGAAAAGGGTGGGGAAAATATCATTTAGGTACTTATTGAAAGGAGTTTCAAAATATCTCGAATAAACGTGTCTAAAGTGTTTATCGTGCTACCAATGTTTTTGCTCTACATCGCAATCAAACAAACCTGTTCGATTACCAAAGCGTTGTTAATTATAACTCTTCAAATAAATCTCTACCACTAGCATGCACTTCTCTTTTTCCACCCCAGAAAATCTAATACCCGACAGTCTGACGACGTCATTTCACTCTTCACGCCTTACGTACCTATGTTCTGAACAAGAGTGAAGTAAGGCTTTCTCCATTCAGACCACCACCCCCCCTCCCCCCCCGTTTTAAGTATATATGGCTCCGCCACTGGTCGGTTACTAGTCATTCTTTACAGAAAATCAACAGTTCGAGCTGGTTATAAAACTCATGATAGAAGTTGTAGAATGTTTATACTTAATCAAACAGACGGATAATGTAAATATCATCCCGATATGCCAGACTAGAAAACAAATGTGGACGAGACGTACCGTGACGTATCCAATGTCCATTTGTTTTTATTTTTATTTTTTTTTTTTCCATTTGCAGTAAATGGAGGCTGGAGTTCGTGGGGGAAATGGTGCGCATGCTCTAAACCATGTGGCACTGGGTCACAGTACCGCAACAGGGCGTGCACCAGGCCTCCTCCATCGTACAGAGGTAAACAGTGTACTGGACAGGACAAAGAGACGAGGAACTGCAATACTCATCACTGCCCTGGTACGTAAGCGATTCTGATCCGCTAAAGAGTATGCTTGTATTTTCTTCCATCGCTTCGGCCAGACACAATAATAACTATCTGCAAGTTTTATACTATCCGTTAATTTATATGCAAAGAAAAGTAGACCATTATATGTAACTACCTCCGCAACTGCATATTAAAATGGTCAAGTTGCTGCAAAAAAAATCGTGTCTTGGAGACAAACGAGTGTCGCGTACATTGCCGGCACGTTATGTTCACTCTACTAGAGTCAAACATAAACCCCAACTTTTCTGTTAAGCCCTGTAAAGTGTGATTATTCAAATGAAAACTTTAGTACAGGAATTTGACAGTTTTTTTCCACGTCCTACATTTTGATACTCTTCTTAGAAAAGGAAGGATAAACGAGCATAATGTTTCTTTTACCACTTTCCCTGGGCGACTGTTACGACTGATTTTCTTTGGAACTGTTACGGTATTGCAGCGTTTTTATTCAACCACCGGGTTTGAAGCGAAATGCCCCGTTTTGCTCAGCAAATTGAGAGGTTTTCAGTTCCTACAGGAGGAGGCAGGTCAGCCATAAATAATTTGGCCAATGAGCTGAAAATCTGAACACTGGGCTCCAGGATTCTAAGGCTTACTTTTCTATTTTCAGTTGACGGAGGGTGGTCTTACTGGGGTAACTGGGGCACTTGCACCAGAACTTGTGGAAATGGAAAGCAGTACAGCAAACGACACTGCGACAATCCTGCGCCCAAGTACGGAGGCAAGAAATGTTACGGAACAAACGTCAAAACCCGAGCATGCAACTTAAAACCTTGTCCAGGTAAGTCATTAAACAACGTGAACACTTTTGGACTGAGCTTATATGGAAGTGAAGTGTCTGAGAACAGCAACAAAACATTGTAACGAACTAAAGCCTTTGCAAAATGAAAATCAAAGAAGCAGTCACAGGAATTTCAAAGAACGGGGTTTCTTCAGTTGTAGCAAGAATACGCAGATTAGCACAATTGTGTCCGCGACGTAATACTGCAATAATGACGTCTTAGACATGACGATCTGAAAAATCGCCCGACCCTGGCGTTAATTGGCAACTGAGCAAGCGAAAGTGAAACCAAAGAAGTAAGTAACTTAAGTAGAAACATTTAGGATTTTAGGTCATTGAAAATCAAGGATAAGGCAATAGTTGGTACATGACCATTCATATTAAAAAATTTTTCTTTGTAGTTAATGGCCGCTGGTCACTATGGGCAGCATGGTCCGCGTGCACAAAGACTTGTGGGACTGGAAGCAAAAAACGTCACCGAACCTGTACCAATCCCCCGCCAAAGCATGGAGGAGTGTGCATTGGACCGAGTGTTCAAACAAAGACTTGTGCGAAGCAAAATTGCCCTAGTAAGTTGTCGATGTTCTTTTTTTAAATACGCGATTGCATGAGTATAAGTAACAACCCAATAAACAAAATTGGCGTGGGAATAACAAACCAAACTAAATGTTTTTAGTTGAGTAGCTGATCTGACTTTATTTTTTCACAGTAAATGGCGGTTGGGGCACCTGGGGCAAATGGGGAGCATGTTCTAAAGCGTGCGGCACTGGAAAACAATATCGCAGTCGGTACTGCAACAAACCAACACCAGCGTATGGAGGAAAACACTGTTCTGGTAAAGATAAAGAGTCAAGGAACTGCAATACAAATCCTTGCCCAGGTAAGCATGCTTCGTTCGGTCAAGATCGTTTCCTTTAGGTGTATCTCAATCAATCAATCAATCAATCAATCAATCAATCAAT
>Ga0126338_10001336_pt1 | contig 15834 bp, 13 predicted proteins | sample OrbCmetagenome_2_FD_92529 | JGI IMG/M metagenome (GOLD analysis project Ga0126338, IMG submission 92529) | Coral microbial communities from Petempiche,Puerto Morelos, Mexico - Orbicella C C metagenome | ecosystem: Host-associated > Invertebrates > Cnidaria > Coral | place: Petempiche,Puerto...
GAATTTTAAGCTCGGTAATGAAATGTGAAGGTGAATTAATCAACATGACACGAGCATGGGACAAAGAAAAATTCTGAGTCCCCGACAGGAATCGAACCCATGACCTCCCGAACACCGGGCGGGTGCTCTATCCACTGAGCTACGAGAACTCATGGGGAGCAAGGTCAGCCTGAGGGAGCCTGAGTGGATAGAGCGCCCGCCCGGTGTTCGGGAGGTCATGGGTTCGATTCCTGTCGGGCACTCAGAATTTTTCTTTGTCCCACGCTCGTGTCATGTTAATTAATTCACCTTCACATTTCATTACCGAGCTTAAAATTCACCATCTTTATTAACTTATCACTACTCACGATGAAATCAATAGCGTTGATCCTAGCAGTATGCAGGAGACCTATCATATATGAACTCAGTTAAATGACCTTGCTCTCCATGAGTTCTCATAGCTCAGTGGATAGAGCACCCGCCCGGTGTTCGGGAGGTCATGGGTTCGATTCCTGTCGGGGACTCAGAATTTTTCTTTGTCCCACGCTCGTGTCATGTTGATTAATTCACCTTCACAAACCTTGAAGTAGTCACAATGTCATTTAACCACATGATCACTTGACCACCAGCTGAAGCTCTGTTTTTATTCCAGAATTCTGTTGTCCATTCGTGAGACTGGAGGGGACTGGGCTGATGGACAGCATGGAAGAGGTGACCTGATTCTAAAAGGAGAAAAGGACCCAAAGGCCGGGCCCAACATCAAGATACCAGATAGGGACATTGGACCTTCTAGTACCCAGGTGTTGATTTAGTACCAGTTTGGTGCAGCTGATCATTTAACCCAGGGCTAAAGTTAAATTGGATGTCAGTGGGTAAATTCTAAAACCTAGGCACATGACATTAGGCATTAGTCAGCCACCGCCAGCAACTTTCAACTAAATAACCAGTGAAGTCATGATCATGATTGACATGTACATGTATCACTGGATTAACATCTTCACTTATTCTGCCAAGCACATTATATATAACCTGGATTAAGCTTGCATTGTTTTGTTTTTTGTTGGCATTCTGAAAAATGAGTGCTCTGCTTATTTTCAGTTTAGCTCTAAACATTAATTTTTCTGTTATTGTTGACAGCTGTACATGGTCCGCACCATGCTGGAATCCCTGGTGTCTGACAAAGGAGGCAAAAAAGTAATGCGCAAGGAGCTGGAGAAAGAGACAGTGGAGATGATTGAGACATTCTTGAAGAACTCTTTCTTCTTTGAACAGCTGCTTCATTTCAATGAAGTTTTAAGGGAGTGTTGTGACCTTTCCCAGCTTTGGTTCAGAGAGTTCTATCTGGAGTTGACAATGGGGGCCAGAATTCAGGTCAGAATCACTGTAATAATGGCCTTTTAGAACTGTGCAAACTGATCAGTACTCAAGAACTGATCTCTTGCCTAACTATCCTAGAGGAGACTGTTGGTTATTAGCCAGCAATGCATGCATTGAAAAGTAAAACAGTTCTAAGAGCTGGCAGCTGGTTTACACAATTTCTGGATTTAAGAAAATTACGTCTTATTTAGAGAATTGTGCCAGAATTGTTACTCAAGCACTGAGCCTTGAGTGAAAACTCTTTTCTTTCTATTTTTACTTATTTCTGTTAAGTCACCCAGAGGAAACCAACCTATACAGAGGTGTAGGGAAATTCCGTCCATATTGTGACACCAAAACACGGGCCCTAAAATGCTGGAAGAAACTTTGAAATTGACTTACGCACAGTTGTGTAGGAAACAAATCATTTGTACGACACTGATTTTGTCAGTCTTTCTCTTTGCCACTATGCCCATTTATATATTTCTCATCAATGACTCTGTTCTTTGTATGTGCAGTTTCCTATTGAGATGTCGCTGCCGTGGATCTTGACAAATCACATTCTAGAGAGCAAGAATCCCAGCATGATGGAGTAAGTATTGAAATGAAAAGTGATCTGCACAGTGCAATACAAGATGCGGGGTCATGGTGGCTGGTGATTGCTGTGTTTTGCTGTGAAATGCATTTTCCACGCAACTGGTGAACTTGAGTACAAGACAAGTGTTAGCCAGGCATGTGTTCAAAGGGAAGGGAGAGGGGGAAACTAGTTTCCCTCTTTCCCTTCCCTTTGAATGCCTGCCACACCGGCTATTTACGTGTGTAACTGGTGAATTTTTAACCAACTTTTGACAATATGCTGAGAGGTAATGTGTGATGGGTTAGCATCTTAGTTGGGCAGGGGGAAGGGTGGGTAACAACAGTCAACAAAAGGCCATGAGTACAGTCAGTGCTCAAGTGCTTGCCAGGAAATAATAAATGAAAACAAAGTTTAAGCGAAACATGGATAAGTGAAAGTACAATTACATGTAACAAGCAAGAGCTAATGTAAGGAAATTAAATAACACAGGCAACCAAAACAAAATGCACTCTGAGGCTTCGTTGAAGTCTTAACTGACCAATGAACTGTTGTTATTCTTTAGGTATGTCTTGTATCCCTTGGATCTTTATAATGACAGCGCTCATTATGCCCTGACTGTTTTCAAGAAACAGTTTCTGTATGATGAAATTGAAGCTGAGGTGATTCCACGATTGACTTTAAACTGTTTGTATTAGTCAGGGTTGTGCACTAGCCCAAATGACTCATGTAAAACCAAAACCAAAATTATCACATCTGGTTAATTACAACGGATACAAATCACTCAGTGAACTAACCAGAAATTGAAACAAAAACCATGTAATCCGTTTAAATGGTGCGGGGAACGGTTGGTTCCCTTCTGACTGGCTAAAAGCCAGATATTAGTAGAGCTCATTGGTTAGAGCAACAGACCGGTGTATGATACGGTCATGGCTTTAACTCGCACCCAGGGCTCTGAGTAGCCCTATTCACCGTTAATCTTTCTCATTTGCCTTACGATATAGTCCAGCATGCATGTGAGGCAATTTCGGGCTATTTTGTAGTTTTAACCCGAAATTGCCTCGCATTCACGTTGGATTACATTGTAGCGTAAATAAGCAAAGTAACGGTCAAAGGGTTGTTCTTCATTGCTCTGTTTCGTTTCCTCGCAGTAACTTTACACTGTGCATAGTATTTGTAATGATATTTCTTATTTGGTTGTTAGGTAAACCTTTGTTTTGACCAGTTCGTGTACAAGCTCAGTGATCAGATTTTTTCTTACTACAAGGCACAGGCTTGCAGGTGACTCCTTTTCCTTTCGTTCATTCCAAATGCTTCAACAGTTCAAGTAGTTTAAAATATGTAACATGCCATACCAAAATCACGAAACGTGTAGCAAGGGTGGGGAAAGTCACGCAACTCTTTCATTGTCACGCTTGAAATCTTGATTCTTTTTATTGACTGCTGTATATTTTCTTCAGTTTTACTTGGGAAACTTTGGTGCTTGAACCTGGCGATATTTCTTGGCTAACAATTTTGTATTTTATGTTCTCTTCAATTGTGTGTTTGTGATTTTGATCATTTTTGTGAATTGATAGTATGAATCAGTTATCTGGTTTTCCCTCTCTACAGTATGTTGCTGGACAAGAAGTTCAAATCTGAGCAGGTCCGTTTGGGTGTCGAGGCCGCGGCGAAGCTAGGCACTCGCTCCAATAGATACGAGACTCTTCTGAAACAAAGACATGTGCAGGTTAGTGAAAGTCGTCCTTTCCTTGGCCAATTTTTTTAGCTGTTTTATGGGTCGAAATGCATTCGACGGCCATAAACACGCAAGGGAAAAAGGTTAAAATTACGCAATGCAACGCAGCGCAAGGCAAGGCAACGCAAGAAGTAGTCACGGTCATGCTTTCCCAATGGAAAATTCGTTCGAAAAACATGACCGTTCCACTTAACTTTCAACCTTTATTTACCCTCGGCAGTGTAATAGCACAAGTGCTGGTGGGGCCGAGCAAGCAACTGAAACAAATAATTGAAATTGAACATAACATTGTCAAGAATCTCAACTGGCCGGAGGCAAACCAGTTGGCTATTTACAAGCATGGCCGATGATTTGAACTCGGGACTACCGAGAAACAAATCCAGGTAGTGGTGAGAGCGGGATTCGAACTCGGAACCGCTGGATTGTGTGTCCGACACGCTGACCACTCGGCCACGCTGCCTGCCTGGGAAATACCAGGTAATATCCAGTGGGCAGGATAGTTCAAGCCAATCACAGCGCAAGATTTGGTTAATCTTACCCGTCTGTGGAGCTAGCTTTAGAGAAAATGTACTGGAGATACAAGTCGCCTTCAGTCACTGAGCGCACAACGAATTTTCACGTGGCAGCACAACCAATCAGAAGACGTTATATGCGCACTACAGAGAGTAGGGTAAAAGTGAAGAACTGAGCTACCTCCTCACTGGGGAGGTTTTCTGCTCGAATATTGGACATTTTGGGAGGCGCGGTGGCCTCATGGTTAGTGTGCTCGTCTTCTGGATCGAGCGGTCCGGGTTCGAGCCCTGGCCGGGTACATCGTGTTGTGTTCTTGGGCAAGACACTTGACTTTCACAGTACGTCTCTCCACCCAGGTGTATAAATGGGTACCGGTGAACTTAATGCTGGGGGTAACCCTGCGATGGACTAGCATCCCATCCAGGGAGGAGTAGAAATACTCCTGGTCGCTTCATGCTACAGAAACCGGGATAAGCTCTGGCCTGATGGGCCACTTGGCTCGCATGCAGACTTTATCGGACATTTTTCTCGTGTTAGAAGAGTAAACCCTTGACGTTTTGTTCCTCGGAGACTTACAGACTAACTTTTTACTCCGTTTCTTTTTTTTTTTTAGCTTTTAGGCCGTTCTATCGACTTGAACAAACTGATCACTCAGCGTCTCAATAACTCCATGATACGGTCCTTGGATTGCGCTATTGGTCGGTTCGAGAGCGGAGATATCTGTGGTGTTGTGGTATGTCTGAGCATCTAGGTTTCAAGACAGTCTATCCTTGTAATCTTAAATCGAGAAATGCGCGTGCCCTGTTTTTGAAATCCCCGCGGTATTTTAAAACGAGTCCCAAAGGCACAGTTGAACTGTGCAGTTAGTAGGCACAAGTTTCCGTCGTATTGTCGTAAAGAAGATGGGAATTGAGACCACGAGATGTAGAAAATACAATGTGCTAAACATTTCTTAAGTGCTGTGGAATGCCTTTGCTACACTGACTTGGTTTTCTGATCACCCCGGCTTAAGGTAGGCTCAATTTTCGCCGCTTCGTCGAGTCAAGCTAGTCTACATTCCTCCCCGAGAAGAGAGTGCCCTCTTGGGAAGAATGCGGGCACCTTTCCCGAACAGCGGCTAGTAATCGAGCGTGGGCCTCAGATGAATAAACTAACTGTAACACGTGTCTCTTAGGACTTGGAGAACTTACTCGACGTAAACCGAATGACGCACCAGTTGCTGTCCAAGTGCGTGAAGCTGATTCCATTCAAGAACATCCTGGGCGAGGCGAATCACTCCGTGTCCGCTCCTTATGGCAGGATCACTCTTCATGTGTTCTGGGAACTCAATTTCGACTTCCTTCCAAACTACTGCTACAACTCATCCACAAACAGGTGATCTTGTGTTTCTGAAACGGTACTTTTCAGTCCCAAGTTACTCGTTTGCCATGTCCTGGAACTAAATATTTACTACTCTGATCGCGTGGGTGACAGAGATGCCTGATGAAAAATGTTTCCAAAATTCAATTATTTTGCAAACTTTCCACAGACAAATAGCACCACTTGAAAGTACTGCTCGATGGCTTTCATTTGAATCCATGGTCACACACTAGAGTTTCATCCTGGTTTGTTTAGGGGATTCATCCTTATAGTAACGCAAACCTTGTACAGCAAAGTACAGAGAAACTGTTACCAGTCAATCTCTCTCTATTTTTAAAGTAAACTTTGTTAAGTTATTTAAAAATGCAGTTTTTATTGGTTTTATTTGTAATTTTAGTTTTTATTATCATTTTAATGTTTCAGAGTTGGCGTGATGTCCTCTGGATGTTGCCGACGAAATAATATTTAGATTTAGATTTAGAAACACATTCAAGTAGTTGTAACAGTTTAGTCACATTCAACTTATCAACAGTACGAACCAGGGCCCCTCGCTTTTTCTCAAAGTAATTTACCGTCAATTTAAAGGATTTTCTAGTAAAATAACGCTTTAATTCTTCTGTTGTCTTCAGATTTATTCGCACAACTCTTTCTTATGTGGACAAAGTTTCCAGAGAACAAGCCCCAAAGCAAGCGTATCATTATTTCTTCGGTACAAAGGTAAGTTAGATTAAGTGCATTACATAAAGCTGGATGAGTAAACTGGACTTCCATAGAGGCAATGTGGCCCAGTGGTTAGGGCGCCCGACTTGAAATCCGGGGGTCTCGGGTTCAAGTCCCGCTCTGACTACTTAGCTGGAGCTGTCTCTCGGTAGACCCAAGTTCAACTCTTCGGTCATGTTCGTAAATAGCCAACTGGTCTGCCTCCCGCCAGTTGAAATTTAGTTGATATATTTGTTTCTTTCAATGGCATTCCTGTGTAATACCTAGGTGTAGCTAAACGCATTGACCACTATAAACAGCAACATTTGAACATTCGCGCGCTCAATCTTCTCTTCACGAGGGATTCGGCTGTCTGCAATTCGGCTAAAGAGTATTCGGTTCCATGGTGATGTCGATGTCGGGAAATTTCAGAACCGCGCAATAACGAATCGTACACATTTTACGCTTCTCCGTGGCGCTTCGTCGTATTTTTCGGTGTGGGCGGACCTCAGAGAATGGAGCATGCGACGAAACACCTGTTTTTTTAGTCCATCAGGATGTGGTATCAGCTGTGGTATGAACTGGTGGGTGGTAGTAAGCCGACGAACTGTGTGAATTAATGTTTTTTTTTTTTTTCGTGTTTCAGCTTCAAAACTCCGTGTTTAACGCCATCGCGTCACTGTACAGTAACTTTGTCGGTGACATTCATTTTGCTTGCATTGCTCGCTTGCTTGGTTACCAGGGAATTGCTGTGGTGATCGAGGAACTCCTGAAGATCATTAAGAGTGTGGTAAGTCATAAAAATGCTCACGATACAGAATACCTAATACCAAAAAAAAATACCTTCTCTATTCCACAACTCACTCCAACCACGCCCCGGCCCCCCTCGCCTTCCCCAATATCCCCAACCCCCAGGATTGACCAAAATTTATCCTGGGCTCCTAAAAAAATGGCTTGGGCTCCTTTTGAAGTTAAAAATTTCCTTAGGCAATAGCCTTGTATCATGGTCTTTTTGTGAATTACTATGTCATGATAGTTACGCCAATGTAATGTGCGTAACCTGCCAAAATTGGCTGCTGGGGAATACTCTTAGTCAATTTCCTGGGGATCAAGCTGGCTTCTCAGATATATCGATACAGAGATGGGAGTGGATTTTAACCTTTCAACGTACAGTTCATTCTTGAAGGAGGATCTGGATGGGAGTGTTGTAATCTCAATGATCAGTGAGATTAATTTTCGGCGATTTTTTTGGCTATCAATTGAAATTTTGGCCCGGTTCTCAGCTATTGGTAAATTTTTTGCAGCTCTCAGATCTCCCGGGTGAAACAAAAGTTATCACTTTTGCTAATATAAGTTTGGCAGTGTAATAAACATTTTGCCTAGTTCTTAATTTGCTGTCTGTTAAACTCCATCCAGACACTCTTGAGGCGGTACAATAACAACCTTGTTTGTTTAGTGGTTTTATTTGAAATTCCCCTGCGTCGATGTCGTCGTACTAACGTGATTTCCAATCCGCAGCTCCTCGGTCAGCTTCAGCCATACATCGCCCAGCTCATTGAAGGAATGCCTAAGAAATGTGGCCTTCCTCGCTTTGAGTACGGATCCACAGGTAAGCTTAAGTGCGGATCCAGAGGTGTCTGCCAATGTACTTTTGGCTGTGGCGAGTTTAAAAAGAGCTTGTAAGTCATCTCTTTAAACGAGTTTCATTACGGTTCAAATCGGCGGAACTTCAAAACAGTAGCTCACTAATGGCACAATAATGAGCTTTTAAAAGTGTTTATCTTAAAAGGTGGTTAAGGCTGGGCAACACTGAAGTAGATTAGGTTTTCCTGGAGGCGTGACGTTCCACATAAAGCCACTTTAAAGGGAATGTTTTACATTAATTTTAGACTACTATTTTCCTCTTATCTTGTTGTGGCTCGATGCAAATCTCAAAGCTGCCGTCAAGATTATGTACAGGATTATGCGTATGAGAGTTTTTCGGTTGTGTACCGTCAATTATTTTCTCGTAGTTTATTCCACCCTTATTAGCTTTTATTGCATCTCACAATTAAAGTCTGCTCTGCTCTCTCCCTTCCGCTTTTAAGATAAAGATGAGGGTTTTTTTTTAATTTTGGTGTTATTTGTATTTCGTTTTTTTGAATGTAAATAGACGTTGGCACATTTCTTCCCTTACTTTTCTGCCAGGTGTCCTTGAATACTATCACGCTAGCCTTGAACCGATCATGCAGTACCCGTACCTGAGGACAGACGTGTTTCAGGGATTCAGAGAGATCGGTAACGCCATTCTCTTCTGTCTACAACTGGAGGGCTTCTTGGTAAGTTACTGCCGACAGTCCCTGGCTGATGTTTTTGTGAAGCTAGTTGTAAACACCGTGAGTACCTCGAAATTTGTTGAATCAGGTTTTTGCCTTTTTTGCCACACTATTTTGAGTTATTTTAACCACGTCCAAAATTATCTTTAAATTGAAAGAAACCTAAGAATAGTAGTTTACTATGATAGAAAAACACTAAAGAGATGATAATAAACCATAAAGGAACAAGGATGCCGATGGTTTAGGATGGGGAAGATTAACACGGAGTACAAACGACGAACTTGAAAAATTTTGGTTGCCCTTTTCAAAATGTGCAAACTGTGACGTAGCTCCTTTAGTCATAGACTGTCACCTGGGAAAAAGGTTTGCTACTGTCGTCTAGGATCTTGTTTTGATAATCTACTTCATGCATTATTTTCTTTTCCACTTTTTTCCTATTTTTAGTCTCAAGAAGAGATTATGGATCTGCTGCACGCTGCACCATTCCAAGGAATTATTCCCAGACCTTACCTTAAAGGTACCATAACTTAGAGTTTTTAGAAAAGGGTTAAACGCTAACCCAGGATTAAAGGTTAACCGAAGTGTTAAATTTTCTTGTTTAAAAATGTTTTTCAGTACTTATATTTTGTGTAGTTTGAGATTACTCAAACTCAAAACGAAGACTTCACGGAAAAGTTACGTAACTGAAATAAAAATTCTCACTAATCCTAGGTGAGCGTAATTTGGCTTTGAACAACTCGGCCCATAAGTCTTAGCTTTTTTATTTTACTTTTAGTTTGTGAATCTGCAAAGTATTTACCTCGATACACAGTTCTGCAGTAATGACAGTCCCGTTACTCAGGGCTTACTGTGTGCTGATCTTGGAATGAACAGTTTTTTTTCTTTCTCTCTCCTTCCAGATGGAGAAAAGCTGGAGAACAAAATGAAGAAACTAGAGACGCAGTACAATTCTCTGCAAGTTTTGTCAACCATCACCAAGCTTGGAACTAAAGAGGTACACAGCTAAATCGATGTTTAATTTTTAACGAATGAAATTGTTTCACGATAAAAGTAGGTTTTTGTTGACCTTGCAGCCGTTACTTGATTGTCACGCAACGCCTTTCTTACAATGATTATAAGGGAGCAGGGGATGTTGCGTGACCACTTAATTCACGTCTGCGATCCCCGTCTGCGAGATCTTTGTCTCGATAAAAGAATCCGTTGCTTGGTTTATCACGCAACGCCTCCCACAATAATTAAAAGGGAGCCAGGGGTGCTGCGTGACCATTAAGTCACGACTGTGAGATCTTTGTCTCTTTATTACAAAGTTAACGGTGAATCTCTTTCCTCTTTACAGCAAATAGTCAATGCTGGAGAAGGCGATCTGTTGACGAAAGAGAGGCTCTGCTGCGGACTGTCCATCTTTGAGGTGGTACTCAAAAAGATTAAGATGTTCTTGACCCATGAGATGTGGAAAGAACAGCCACCTGCTAACGGTGTCATGAACATTGACGAGTGCAAAGAGTTTCACCGTCTGTGGAGTGCGATTCAGTTCAACTACTGTCAGCCACTGAGACAAAACGAGCTCACCGTCGAGTAAGTAGAAACGCTAATGCTATACGCTGGGTGTCCTTTGGCCAGAGTGATTACTTTGGTTCTGGTTTTACAACACTCGTTTCAAAACCTCTAGAAAAGACGCAGTCATTTCATTATTTTCTGTTGTTTTGTTATCACGTTCACAGGGAGTGCTTTGGTGAAGGTCTCAACTGGGCCGGATGTACGCTCATTGCTTTGCTGGGGCAAGAAAATCGTTTTGAAGCGTTAGACTTCTGTTATCATATCGTCAAAGTGTACGCCGTGGATTCTCGAGACGAAGTTGTCGGTGGCGTGGTGAGTGAACAGTCATTTGACATTTTTGAGGAGCAAGGATGGCGCAGTGGTGAGAGCGCTTGCCTCCCACCAATGTGGCCCGGGTTGGATTCCGGCCCGGTGCTATATGCGGGTTGAGTTTGTTCAGTTCTCAATTTGCTCCTTGGGTTTTTCTCCGGGTTCTGGGTTTTCCTCCCTCCACAAAAACCAGCATCTCTAAATTCCAATTCGACCTAGCCTGCGTCGCGGGCGGTTACCTACCAGGCCCCTCACTGCATCGCCCCTTTCGCTGCTTGCTCGCGCGCTCTACCCCAACTAAACCGCCAGCTACGCAGGCTAAATTCGACCAGGATAGAGGACCTGCATGCATACCAGCTAAGGCTGATGCAGCTTCCTCTCTAAATGTTGTAAATTTTTTTATCTATAGACATCCATGATTGAGTTGTTCTCGTTTAAGTCTCTGAAATAGCTAAGATTTGAACTAGTTCCTGTTAGTGGCGATGGGGGGATGTGTAGTACTCTTTTTTTTTATTTTTTATTTTATATTTTGGTAGAGAGATGTGTGATATTCCATAACGTATTTGAGACTTGACCGAAGCGTCGTTACCTTACATACATGTATTTGAGACGGAAGAAGGGCTTCGAAATCTTCCGATGTTAATTTCAGATCAACACTTCGCAAAAACCGTAATCTTTGGCGCCGTGTAGACATACATAACGTATGCAGATGTGTTATTGACCGAGAGCGATGTCAAGACGTCCTGTTTTTGGCCGACTCGGAGTAATTTTTGTGTTTATGGACCGACACGCAGTCTTAAGACACACAAAAAGAAGGACGCCAAGACCAGACAAGCTTGGTCAATAAAGGATTTATTACGTGGCTTAAAGAAATCCGTTTTCTTGCGGGCTTCAGCGGGTAATTCCCAGCGGGCAAGATAACCCTATCTTGCCCGCTCGGGTAACTTGTTAGCACAGGAGTTGGATAATCTCGCCCGTCACCGGAGCAAACCAATATAAGTCGGAAAAATCAACCCCCTCCCCCTCCCCCAGCCCCCCCCCCTTAAAAAAGGCAACCCATCTTTGGTCGGTGAGATCGTTCGTGGCAGGATCGCTCAAATATGATCACTGACGTTTGATGTCAACACATAGCTAACAAATTATCGTCATGTATTCATTCCCAGGACCTCAAGCGACTTGTAAGCAGAGCTCGTCACTTCAGAGTATTGAATGACCAGATCTTCGCCGTGTTAAACAAGCACCTCAAGTCCTCGGACGGACCTGTGGAACATGTACGCTGCTTTCAGCCGCCCATCCACCAAGCATTTGTTTCTCCAATCTGATCATGCTGGCCAGTGCGCCTCGCTTCGAAATATACTGCATGGCTCGTATGCAAAGTAGTCAGTGTAAAAACAAATGTAAAGAAAATTTTGGTGGCGTTGTACGAAAGACTTCTTTCCTTGATGAAATTTAGGTGGGTAATTGGGAATAGCAGGGCTGCAAATATATTTTTTTTCTCGTGAAGGGACATGTCCTACAGACACCATCTTGGTCGGACAAAACAAATTGTGGTCGGACATCACCAAAAAAGTAAGATTTACTCAGGGTAGATTTTTATTCATCCTTATCGTAAAACGATTTACGATAAAAAATTTGTCCGGACATCATGTCCGACCACAGTTGGGATTTCGTTGGACACAAACAAATTTTGGTCGGCCAATGTCCGATGACAGACTGTTATTTGCAGCCCTGGAATAGGAGCCGTATTTTGTAAGTGCGTTTTTTTTTTCTTTAAACACGCACTGTCACCTGTAGAAAAGACAGAACAACAAGGTGTCAAAAGTTGTTCATGCCATTGTCCAGTTTCTGTTCTCCAGTTCTCGTAAGCCTTACCGCCTTCCAAACTAAACCCAGTCAAACCCAGGAGTCAGTTAACGAGATTTTAGATGAAAACAAAACAAAACAAAAAGAAAAAGGATATGTCCGTAATTTCAGTTGGATGTAGTGACAAATATTATAATTTTTTTAAATAATTATTGTCTTTATAGCAAAAGAACAGAAAGACGGGTATTAGTAGTTGAGATGTATCAATGTATATAAAATTGCCTAGTATTTTATTTGTATTCTTTGTAATAAAATTGTCAGTTATCTTTGTTGTCCACGTGTAGTCTCGTCTGATGTAGCCTCTTTCAGGAGTCGTTAGCTTAGGGGCAGCACAAAGAACCGCAGTGGAATTCGAAAGAAAGGTGAGGGGTGTGAGAACTAAGCCTAGCCTCTACACTCGGCCTTCTTAGCGCTGTTCCCTATTTATAACCAAACGCCTGGAATATGCTAGTTTAACGCGGCATAAAAAGGGGACGATGGGATGAATACTTCCCAGTCTACTTGGGACAAACCAACACGCAAGACAACTTGTAACAATGCACACACTTGCAGAAAAAGTTAATAGTTTACTTCAAGTTTTAAGATTAAATTTTTCACCACCAAGATAAAGAATTCCTGATGTGTGTTGGATGTCTCTGGATCTTCTCTAACTCAGTCAGTTGTCTCCTTTGTCTTTTCTTGTTTTTCTCTTTCCCTGTGCCTTCTTTGAGTACAACATAGTAGTGACAGTATTTCTTGTGCATTATGCCAGTGCGTCCCATGGCATGATAGCGGATTTTCTTGATGTATCGTCCTTTGGTTGAGAAAGACTCGGCTAAAAGGAAAACAAATACAGAGAGAATAAGTAAAGACGTACGTCGTCTGTCTAGCCTTACGCAAACGGTCTTTTGGCTCGTCACGCAATCTTCCATCAAGGAAGATTGCGTGACGAGCCAAAAGACCGCCAGCGTAGGAGGCTATTGTCCGTCCTACTGCGCGTTCATGCCAATCCAGGCTCGAGAAGGACCTCACGCTGAAATTCTTCTGCTGCATTCTTTGCGCTTTATAGATCTGTGAGAGAAGCATGCCTTTACCAAAGCCAGTTACAATCCCAGCTAAACCTCTTGAGCCCAACTCATACTATAATTCTATAACGGTTTCACTGCTACGCAAATCACTAGTGAGAAACTCGTGGAGATGACTTTAATGCCGAACCTAGCCAAATTTTGGCAACAAATAGTTTTAAGCTTACTAAAAGATAAACACTTACCAATCCACAAGTGAGTCTTGTCTTCAATGCCATGCTTTTCTACTGCAATTACCCGAGCCTCCTCTATTACCTAAACAGCCGAAGATTCTTTCAGTCATAAGCCTTGTTAACACGACGTATCCTAAAAGAACGTCCATGCCTTGGTCAATATCTCGGGGGGGGGAGGGGGGTGGAGGAGTAGAGGGTGGTGGGGGTTGTTACTCCCAGATGTGCACTTACCATTTAACTTCTAATGAAAATATTCCGGCACATTCTAAGAACCTTAAGACCTTTTTTTTCAAGTCTGTCACTTGTGCATGTAATTCATCTAGAAATGAACAGGTCATTAGCATGCAGCCCACCCTTGTTGCCCTTTCATTGTGCCCTAAATCGTGTTTTCCAAGACAGAACCATGTGAGTGACTCTTGGTTGCACTTGGTCATTCATTTTGTTCCTTATTAAAAACTTCTGTCTGTCCACATGTTTTTGCCTGTATAGCTGTGCTAATGTAATCATGGGGCTCTACAAATGACATGTACATGTAGCCCTTGTTTGCTTTCCATACTTGTTTAATAATTCCTGCAGCTCTTTTGGTAGAAAACATCATCTGTTTAATTGCTTCATCAATCTGGAGTCCTCTGATCTGGAAAAGAAAGAAAAAGGAGAGATGAATTAAATAAAAAATTAGAAGGAAAAGGAATTTGGAAGAAAAGGAAAAGTAACCTTCTACATGCAAATTTAATTCTTTTATAGAAAATTAGCCATGAAACTACAAGAAAGTCTTGAAGAGTGGTCTCACAAGATCATTCAGGAAAGTTCCCAGTTCAATACTTGGAAACCATTGGACAGGCAATAGAGTGTAGTTTGATTTTAATAATTGGACCTCAAAGTACACTTAAGTATATATTACCTGTTTTGCCACCATGTTAAACTTTGTTGGGCTGCCCTTGACATCCCTAATGCAATGATATATGGTCTAAAAGAAATACATCAAGGAATGTTTGCACAAAATCTTTTAAATCTCTCTTTACAAGAATAAGGAAATAACAGTTTGCTCTTCTAGAACTATATGAGTAAAAATTACTGGGGAGTGGGTTGTTGAAGCTGTATTTTCAGTGACATACATGTAATGATTAGCACATTGTCCAAAATAAGCTTTAGATTTTGAAGAAATCCAGGTTTTAAGCCCTCCCAGGATCATTGCTTTGCAGTCTTAGGCAAAGCTCTGTATTCTCACAGTGCACCTCTCTACCACAGGGTGAATAATTACTGTCCCAGTGAATTGGCAGGAAACCAACGAAAATGCTCAGGGTAACCTGCAGTGGACGACACAGAGCATTCCATCCGGGGGGTGGGGGGTGGGGATAGCAATACATAGCCACATCATGCTACGGAAAACAGGGTTAGTCCACTGTAGACAATTTAAGTTGCTTCCGTCCCTGGGATTGTAAGCCCCTTAAACCCAACTAGCTCATAGCTCTCAGTGCTTAACTCCCATTTGTGATAATAAAAGAACTCATTAGTGAATCAAACCCTGGTCTCCCATATAACATGAGTGGGGATACTCACCACTATACTACCAAGGATTGGACAAAAAAGTAATGAAAACATATAGGCTGATAGGCTTTCATTTAGCTCTCATCGCTTAAAACTCCTGTTTCAAATTTACAAATTTACATATACAAATGTTTATTAATACTGTGAGAACCCCCCCCCCCAAAAAAAAAAAATTAAAGAAATGTATGAGGCTTAATTGGAATTTTCAGAGGGGTGGGAGGGGGTCTTATTAAAAAAAAATCCCTTCTGTGGGGGAGGTAAGGTTATTTTCTTGGACTACATATTGACCGCAGGCCAGAGCTCTCGCCTAGAACCCTTGATCCAGAGTTTAGAGCACTGACCTTTAGGCCACTGCACCTTCCACATCTCAAGGATTGTAATAGATGTTATTATTTCTTGTCACATACTCAGACTCACTTAGGTTTTGCAATTTGAAGAGTATCAATAGTATAAACAACAGCTTCAAATGCAGTTACAGTTACCTCTCTTGGTGGTTCTGGTATTCCCTTTTCTTCTTCAATCTCAGCTGGAGTCTTTCCCCATAACTCTCTAGTGATTGAGAATGTAACTGGGTGCTGCGCACTCATGTGTAACTTGGAACACAGTAATGGCCGCAAGGTCAAGTTCCTTTTTTGATAAGCAGAGAAACAATTAAATCTTGATGAAATAATGATAAGTAATTAGTTGCTAATGCACAGTGATTAACATGAGTGGTCTAGATATAGTTTTCTTATTACTCCCAAAAGTATGCTTGAGTAGGTCTAACATACTCCGCAAAAGTTACCCC
>Ga0126338_10001337_pt1 | contig 15833 bp, 6 predicted proteins | sample OrbCmetagenome_2_FD_92529 | JGI IMG/M metagenome (GOLD analysis project Ga0126338, IMG submission 92529) | Coral microbial communities from Petempiche,Puerto Morelos, Mexico - Orbicella C C metagenome | ecosystem: Host-associated > Invertebrates > Cnidaria > Coral | place: Petempiche,Puerto...
AACAGACATTAAATTTCTCATATCACGAAAGTTCGAGGTGACAATTCTCTTAAGAAAATCAGAGGGGATTAAAGGTCTTCCGAACAGATAATTTACCGAAACGATCCGTTGGGTGCCCCTGATTTATGAAAATGTTCTCTAGAAAATCTAGTAGCCTGTAAACAGGCTCCGGTTGGAAGGGTCTGACCGCTTTCTCTTATTCTCCGTCGACCAGTCCTCGACTAGAGAGCCTGTTCACAGGCTAAAAACGTGAGAAATCCCATTTTCGAGCTACTAACAATATCAATTTCTCTAGGGGGGAAGGGCATGCCCCAAACTCGCGCCTTGAGCTCTCGAGTGGAAAAATGCACGCTACACCCCAGAACAAGCATAAACTTTATTACAAATGATACGATGGTTTAGCTAGGCTCCATTACTTTCATTGAGTCGCACATAAGTACATGTACGCAAGCTTAAACATGTACCATTCAGGCAATGCACCAATAGCAGCGAACCAAGGTGCTACAAATAGCGACACGCAACAATTGACCTCATCACCTGATGAAGACTAGCAGTATAGCACTCGAAACGTCGCGATCTACATCTCGAAGTGACTCCATCGTGAGACAAACGAGTGAAAAATTCATCTATCCTAAGCGAAATTGTATTTTTTCGTGTTTTGTTTTTCGCTAAAAAATCTGTTCGATGCAGGAAAATGCGAAAACAAAACCTGGGGCCCAGCCAACAGCTGCCGGCGGCCTGTGACAGGAAAAAACGTGGAGGCAAGTCCAAACAACGCGAACATCCTGTGAAACAACCTGTGGCTGTCAGCTGGCATAGTTAAATGATATGTTTATGTCCCCATTACATAATTGGCATCTATCATAATCAATTGCCATCTTTTCCAGTTTAAACATGTACCATTCAGGCAAGCAGGAGGGGTATGACTCTTCAGTAGCAGTGGAAAATCACTTCCTAAGCTTTCTTGCCTACCTCCTTGCAGTCTGCAAAATATCTGCATGATCATGTAAATAACACTTAGCAAGTCTATTTTTAACCAGTATGTACAAATTGGAAGCTTAGAAGTTGTATTTATTTCTGCGGTTCACTGAATTAAATTAAATTAAAATAAATTGTTGTTTCGATGTAAAGTGGAAACTACTTAGCGAAGGTGTTAAAACGTATTCTTAGGCAGCCCACCTGGGGGATTTCCTGAGGGTTTTTTTTAAATATCCTCCTACTCCCAATTTATATGAAGTTAGAACTCAAAAGCTACGGTAACGTACTGACAAACAGTCAATTCAATCTTCAAGCACCAGCCCACCCACCCCTCCCATGTAACTGACGAATAAATTAAGATAACACGATATAGCTTAGCATGTGCTTTTAATCTAAATGCGTGCACTTGCCTTAAAAATCATATGTGGTATAGACCCGCAAGTGGTAACGCATTCTTGCTCACAAGGGGTGGAGTTAGGATGTTTTACAACAGGGGAGAGGACTCGAGGGAAACACCGACTTTCATACCATGTGATACACCGCTGTAATGATCTTTAACTCATTTAATGAGCGATCCCCTGACCTCAACTTATATTCTTACGTGCTGCTATCCTTGAGTAAATTAATAAGCAATGACATGTATCAAAACAAACAACTGTAGCCTCATTAAACTCCAGAAAGCCCCTCGTTTCCGGTCATTCTAATTTCCGGGCCATTCCTATGACCGGGCTTTAACACGCACCCATTTAATTGGACCGGATTTCCAAGGTTAACGCACGTGGGAGAAGTCTATAAAGTACATAAAACATGCTTGCTTGTCTTCATGATCACAAAGCAGATCACACAAAATTTAAAAACGTGGAAAATTCCTGTACATCTGTTCAATTTTTGTCAACAGCGCACGCACAAACAAGTTAGAGTTAACAAACGGTTATTTTTAGGAAGTACTTAACGTAATTAAATAGTTCAAATTATGCGAGAACGAGTTCAAATATCCCACGAGACCTGTTTAGCAGGCTGTTTGTAGTGCTCAGTCTCTCTGGCCGCGCTCGACACAACGCACGGTTTAAACAACGGTAGCAGTAGAGAAACATTGAAAAACATTTGATTTTGTATTGACTTCGCTCTACGGGCTCACTAACACACACTCCTTTCTTTTTCATAAGAATATATTTTATACGAATATCAAGGGTGACATTTGCGAAATTTTAAGAATATTTTAAGAATGCACCCGAAGCTGATATTTTAGAAAGAATATAATTTTGAATGGTCACTAATTTGTAAATACAATAATATTATGTTTTTAACTAAAATTCTTCCTTTCTCTGAACGGCAAAACTAGCCAAACAAACAATAAAAACAGCACTATATAGCCGTATGTTCGGTGCTATTAACATTTCTGCAAGAAGTTATGTCAAGCCTTGGTGCATGCAGTCTGGCTCCTACATTACTTCAACCCCATCAAAGTCATCAAAGCATAAATGTCACAAGAATATTTGCAGCTTAAGATCGGCAGAATAAGGAAAGATATATAATTCAGCCTAGGCAAAAAAAAACGATATTCTTATAGAAGAAATGTAGAACAAGACTTGTTAGTTGAAAAATGAACGCGCAACCCCACACAAAATCATCTAAACGGTCACGTTTGTCTTGGATATTATCTCTTAGTTTGGTCTAGTTTCGGGACAACGGTACCGCTCTGTACTCACCGAGTCAGGGGGGCGGAACTCTTGATTGTAAATGAGATGGGAAGATCTCTGTTAAGTCTGAAATTTTGCAATCTGACGACAATTTAGCATTAAAATTTTGTGGTGGCCTTTCAGGAGAGAAAGATTTTGTTGAGGTCTTTTGTGGGTTAGAAAACTACCTTTCCTCTCGATACCCCCTCCTTGGACAAAACGTTTGAGCACAAGATTACAACCAGACAGTTATTACTTTATTACTCGTGGTATGTGCAAAATGAATTCGAAAATAAGAGAAAATACTTAATTGTGATTCAACTCGACCGTGTTACAAAGTAACAACACATGTATCTCAAAACTCTCTCCTCAAATTACATAACACAAAATAACATCCTAGTATATTCGTATTTACTTTTTTAGTGCATCATGAATCTCGCAGCTATTGGAAAACAAAGCTTTACAGAGATTAATATAATAAAACTGAATAAAAAAGAAAAATCGATTACAAATGACTTGTGAAAACCACAGACACCTGGATTTTTCAGTTCAAAATACGACAACATTAAAATTTATTCATTGCGTAATAAGTGACATTTGAAAGTTAAGAATTTACTAATTAGCGGTGAAGGTGATGACGAAATAAAACTTTTCAACAAAAGTTGACTTTTATGAAAGACAGTTCAAAAATAAGTTAAAACTTGCCTCTTGTGAAAAATTAACCGTTGTGTGAAACTCCATCACAAAATGGCCACATTACAAAAGCTACTTACAATATTCGTACACAACAAATCTAAGTTCATTCTCAGGGTCGCTCCTCCATCCCAACCTCGTTCCCAGTGATCTTCTGACGTTGCTATCTGAGCACGTGGTCGAAAGGCCCTGGGAATGAGCTGATCGAATTCCAAGTTACTCAGTTTCACAACTCCGACAAAAAGGAAGAAAAGGAAGGGCCTAGAGTTCTGCGCAATTTAAATTGATGCAAATATCACCAGATTAACAGGGTTAACAATACAAAAAAACCGTCCGGGCCAATTCAAGTGTAGAGCTTGGAAAGTTATACCAGAATTCTGAGTTGTGGCTGACGCAAAGCGCGGAAAAACGCGTGCCAGTGACTCACTACTTCTGACTGGATGAAAAAATGACGCAATTTTTTAAGCCAATCGTGTAGAGTAGTTGATGGAAAACCAATTACTTTCCTACACCCAAATGAAAACCGCTCTGTAAATAGACTATCGACTGTAACCAAATCTATTTCCAGGTATACCTAACTTAAGCTATCAAAATCTCGCCCAGACCAAAAAAGGCAAAGAAGCTCAGAGCTACAGAGGTCAGTATTCTTCATAAATTATATATTACATTTTAAAACCTGTTAACCTGAATTCTCCTCGCGTATCTCTAACTCTTGAGCATCTAACAGGTGCTCAGTAGCACAGTTACAAACTGGTAAGTTTATATCTTAAATTTGATCGCATTTTTATTAGAAAAAATTTCCAGCGAAACGTTTTCCTTTCTAATTCTGTTGTGGCTTGTATGACAAGATGCTACGAATCACCGACTGTTGTGACTTGATAGACTGGTGACTAGGCGGCCTAATGGCAGCGGGTTCCAGGCATTCCGCGGGTGGAACGTACACACTTTGCTGGGTCTGGGGACGAGCGGAGTGCCGTGATACTGAGGCTCTCTGATGAGTGAATACTCGAGGAGAGGAGCGAGACTGGAGTCGACTTCGAATCTCTGTAAATACAAATTAAAGTAAGTCGCACCTTCAACTCTTTCATGGTAAGATAATAACTAACAGGTGGAGTCCAATTGTGGCTGCTATCAACTCGATCTGCTCACGTACAGGTCCCTTAGATTGTTGTTGTTGTTGTTGTTGCTGATATTATCTTGGGGTGATCAAAACCAAAAACAACGATCTCAAGTGTAGAAGATTACAAACATCCTCAGTTACTTTCGGAAGTCTGCGGCCGAACTCCACATTTACTAGATAGAGAGATTTCAATGAATGATTGGCTGTAGGGAAAACCTGAGCGAAATTAAACTTTACAACTAAATGGAAAATATGAGTGATATAAATAGTTAAGTTGTCAGCGGTTTGACAAACAAACCAGGCGAAAGGGTCAATTTGCTTTGTATTGGCCCTTTCGACCATAGGCGTACAGCACCTTCGGACTTAAAGGGGCGGTGACCTTCTTGCCCGAAAAAATTACGCAATGCCCGAATGCGTGAGTTTTGAAGTCGGGATGAAAACGAACTCAAACTGCATGAAGAACAAAAACGTTCACAATTGTCACATCTAATGAAACTGCTATAATTCCAAAACTAGTCGTATTGAAAGCTTGCATACTCAATGACCTCTATCAACAGTCTCAACTTTTGTCAATTTTTTCCCCGAAGTTTTCCCAATTTTCGCCCGAAAAATTACATAATTTCTGTAACTGAGGGACTGAGAGCCCCGCCCGCCCCGCCCCAGCTCGTATGCTTATGCTTTCGACTCGTTAGTAGGCTTTTTAAAACTAAAGAATATTTGACCGCAGACTCAACTGTAATAACAGATATACTGCAAAACTGAATAGATCATTCCACCGCAAAAGTTTTACCTTCAATTTCTGCTTCGGCCGTACCAGGCCTCGGTTTGCTCTGCTCGATCACCGCCTCTTTCCTCTTCTCTGTGGCAATAAACGGGGAACTGGGCTTACATCCGGGACTGGTCCATTGGTACTGCGTGTAGCCCTGGGAGCCTGCCGTGCGGGGTGTTCTGGGAAATTGAAACAGCAGTCACAGTAAGTAAACTATGTAAACCAGCACGTGTCTTCATAGTCCGTGTGCTATTGGGATCTTCCGTTTAAGGTGGTTGTTTCGAGTTTTGTTGTTTTTGGTTGGATTGGTTGATTAACCTTTTCAACTCAACTCATGTAAACAACCACGCGAAAACGTGTACGTTACTTTAAAAAAATTTCTTGAAACGATTTTAATTTCGGACAAAAACAGTGTCGAAACTAAAACTGCCCGAAATTTTAGACGTCCGAAATAATTACTTTACAGTACAGTGTAAAATTTGTAAGTAGCTCCAAAGCTGTTAGTTTCCTTTATACCGGGCTTTATGGAGCGAACTCTAGTTGAGGCACTGTTTGACATGTGTAACGGCCTGAACTCGAACTTGATAGAATTTTATGCCATTTTCTCGTCGATGTATTCGTGAAACCTTAAGGGTGCAGTGAAACTATCATTTTCATAGATGTTGTGTCAGTAAAATTTGTATTCTGTAGGCGTAAAATAACTTAAGCTATGTTTCAGCAAAATGTCCGAAATTGTTGTCCAACATTTGTCCGAAATGAGATGAAAAGTGTCCGAAAATTAAACGTCCAAAATTTTTTGCAAGTAACGTAATCCAACTAGGACATACATGTAGCCTAGCAGTTCTCAACTGTTTAAACCGAAAACAGTTGAAAAAGTGATTTTCCGTAGAGCCGATTGCGCTTCAAATGATTGGTCGAAAGTAAAACAAAACTTTAAAACTTTAGACGAGATTTTCCAATGCAGTTTCGTTCTTTCAAGGAGCCATACCAACACATATTTTAATTTTTCGGAGCATAGATTAATCACCTTCAACTGCATGGAGACCTCAGAACAACAGTTCAAGATATACAGAGACCAAAGAGAAACAAGGATGATAGCAAAGATTGGAGAAGATTTACATGGATTGTGAACAAGGACAGAAGATGTTGGTTAAACAGTTTTTAAGCATGCGCATGAAATCTAGCGCAAGCTGAGACTCGCGTAATGCAATTCTGCTCTTATTATTAGCGAGTAGAAATACGCGCGGCGAGATGGAATCTGCACCTCGCGCGTGTTCTCGCTCTCGCGCACCATTTCAACTCGCTCCCAGCTCGCAATGCAGTCTAAACCTTTTGGTCCTTTCGGTGTGTTCGTAAGTGCTCGCGCAATGTCCTAAATGGTTAAAACTAACCAGAAAATCTTCGGGCGTTTTCACGAGAATTTACCGAAAGCGTTAAACCAAATACTCCAAATTTTCAGCTGGGCATGCATATTGGTTGCTAAGTGCGGGGAGGAATACTGCAGCCAACAGAATTGAGAAAGCGAGATAAAAAAGTGTTTTTCACCCGGGTTTTCAGAACCTTCGGTGAAAGGACAATCCCTGATGGGTCCTGATATAATCTGGAGAGAGAGCCAGATTATATGCAGCATCAACAGGTATGGCTTTGAGCTTTGTTGGCCTACGATAACACGTAGTCTTCGATCATTTTGGATTGTAGTGGTGTATTTCTTGTGAATTCTGTCCGACAACTGGGTGCGCTTTTCAGAAGAAACTACCATCCCCATCCCCCATCGATAATGACAAATGTATTGCAATTAGCATCAGGATTCTGATTCCCTACTCAGGTTTGAAATATGGTTCAGAGAATAGCATATTAAAAGGGAAGTCAAAACTTCAAGGGGTGCCTCCCCCCCCCCCCACCCCCCGCCTCCTCCACACAAGGGCCCATTCCTCTTGCCACAGATGTGATACACTGCATGAATGAAGAACAGAATTGTGCAGTAACACACTTTTCATTTATTATAGCAGGAATTGTGCAGCTATACAACTGTAGTCCCTTTACATTTGCGTGACTACACAAGGTTTCTGCAGGCTATTTGGAGAGCAACTGTTTCCAGAGTGCAAGGTTGAGATGGAACCCAACAGAATCAACAAGCATGGGAAGAAGATTAACAAAGAAGATGAAGAGAAAAACCTGTTGTTGACAGAGAGAAACCCAGCACGGCCAAAGAGGAGCCTTGAGCAGTCAAGTGAGACAGAAATGAGGCATGTTCAGGACCTAGAAGTCTGTAAGAGAAAAGTGTCAGAAAAATAACAGACAGACAGACAGATAGACGGGGAGAAAGATAAATGAAAGTTAATGTGTAAACAGACTGTGGATGCTTAGTGCACAACTCCAAATAAATTGTGTTTCAGTGTGGAGATGCACAATGGCCTAATGGTTCAATATGCATGGGTCTAATGGGCAAGAAAACTCTCATGGTGCTTCTTACCACGCGGGTGTATACATGTAAATGGGTCCTGGTGTACTTTACCAAAACTTTTGAGTCTATTTTCCCTACATCTAGACTGTTCCAGGCTCTCAGTTTGTGAGGGTGAACAAAGGGGAACAAGACAAGTATGAAAAGATTGGGGATCTGGGAAGAACACGTGGGATAACAGCAGGTAGCTCCAAACCCCTTGCCTTTTCATCCACTCGTTTCTGCTCTAACCGACTGACACCTCCCTGCCTGAACACCTGGGACAGGCTACCCAACACCATGAGAACTTGGCAAGAAGAAAAATACTTTAACCTCTAACGTTACCTTGGTTTTTCTGCATCTTCTTTTTCCTGTTTCTTCCTCTCCATTTCCTCTCTTTCCTTCCTCTTTGCATCATTGTACTTTTGAATCTCATCCAAGTCAAGACTTGATTCCTGTTGTAGCAGTTGATCGTCATACATGGGGGACTTCATTGCTTCATTGTAACCTTCCCTAAATTCACGATCAGATGTGCACACTGCTCGGATCATGTCCAGGACAAGTTCCTTTTCTGCAAGATCACAAATATTATGAAAAGGAGGTGTTGTCAGTACCCTATCAGGTGACATGTACATGACATAAGAACTTTTATTACAAATTTGGTCTAAGTTCTCTGAAATCTCAAACTACCAATAACAAGACTTACAATACAAAATTTCAGGGAAACATGTAATGCAATCTCATTAGTGCTTTGTTATGTATTACCCTGTTAGACGAACTTCTTTACTTGTAACTTCTTTGGAAAAAGTTTAGGAAACATGTAAGCAGGTAAACTAGGAGGCCTTTTGTCACATGGTAACTATTCTGTTGTTTAAACGTCATAGCAACAATTCATGACACTGCTTACAGAACGCATGGTGGCCTAAAAGATTTATGGTGAGCATTATTTGCTCCAGCGCAAGCTGTTTGGGTTTGTGCCCTGGCCAGAGTCATTGTGTTGTGTTCTTGGGCAAGACACTTGAATCTTACAGTGTTTCTCTCCAAATGGATGCCGGTATATTGCAGGCAAACAATTTGACTAGCATCCCATCCATGAGGGAGCATACAAAGACTCCTAGCTAGCTAGCCACCAGCCTTGTCACTTTGTGCCTCACAAACTTGAGATAATTATGCTTAATAACGGACATCTTTTTCTCAACATTTTCTAAACATTTTCTTACCTCTTTCAGGAGCATAAACCAGCCATGATTTAATGCCATCAGGATGATCTGTTTGAAGGATGCCCATCAACATGTCAAGCATCTAAACATAGAAGTAAGCAACAACTATGAAACACATCATGAACAATTTAAGGATCTCAACCATACTGGTTAGATGTTTTAAGTAAAGTAAGTAAGTAAAAGCTTTATTGATGTGTCAATGTATTTAGTTTTCACAACTAATTGGGGACACAACAAAAAAAAATTAAAATTATTTACAAATAAGGAATAATAATAATAAAAATGTATATACAATTAAAATATGTACCATGTATAAATTGAACAATAAAACAATGGGTATGTAAGAGGTAGTCTCTAAGAATTGCAAAGGTTACAGCAGCTATTGTTGTTGTTTAAGAGAGTGTACAAATTTTGGCATGGTACACGTGGGTGGACTTTTCAGAATTATTACACCTTGAAGTCTCGATCTCCATTCTCACTGTGAGATGTTGATAATGTGTTGAGTGCAGTTGCACAGCTACAGGGGTTGCTTGTCATCTTTCAAGCATGGTCTCGTAGCAGCAAAGGTTTTTCGATTTTGATCGCAATTCCCCCCAGGAAAATGTAGATAACGTTGGCCAATATTGATGCAGAAAATATCAAAAAATCTACTGATCTACATGTAGCCAACAAAACATTACAGGAATTTTATTATATGGCTTGTGTTTTTAGCCAATATACATTGTAATATGAACTCTGATTGGTCAATTCTGGGGCATTATTCTCCCGTAATGCCCACAGGCCTGGATTATGGGTCTGCAAAACCAAAGCAAAAAGCCGTATAATAAACAACTTGTTAACCTCAAATGTTCGGACTTTACAGGAAAATCTCAAACTTCTGCCTTGCTGTATTGACCTCACTATCGCTCGGTCAATATGGCAAGGTCTCGGTTTGAAATTTTCCAGCAATGACCTCACTCTCGGTTAATAAGTAGTAATAATGTGAGGAGGAAAATTGATTAATACAAAACGGAGGAAAATTGATTATCCTGGGTATTGTAAACTTCTGTAAATAATGACCCCGCAAGTGTAGAGGGTCCACAATAGGTTTGGCGTTTTTTCACGGTGATATTTGGGATGCGAGCTGAAAACATGAGCGGGAAGCAGGAATTTCAACTACAAACAGGAGCAGGAATTTGTGTTTTTGTGGGATGGGAAGATTCGCAAGGGAAACAGAGCAGGATACAGGATTTTAATTCTTGCATAACTTCATAAACTGACCAGTGCAAAAACTGCAAGCTGGCACAAATAAACCTTTTGTACATATAGCTATGTCAGGTTTCAAGTAACATATCAAACATGAAACACCATGTTTTAACCACATTTCCAAAGAACAAGAAGAGAGTTGAAAATACAACGCATAGCATAGTATTTTTGACTAACTACGAGATGTTTGGAAAGGTTGTAATGGTTTTGGGAAGCAGGCCACACACCCCCACCCAAGTTTTCTTGGAGTACCCCCTCCCTACCTCCCTGGAATTTTGGCCTCCCGATCATTGCCAGTTTTGCTAGTCTTTTGACCTTTTTCAGAGTGTTTGGCTTGTTTTGGTCAGTGCAGCCACACCAGATGGTGAAGATAGTGATTTAGCGAACGAGGTATGCATCATTTTAAATTACGTTGCCATATATTACAGAAAGGGTGCGAACAGGAATGTTTTCCTACGGAAAAAAATATCCCGTGACCAGATTTCAAGGAAAGTGAAGATGCTGAGAGCACTGAAAGAGACTGTCAGGTGTCTTTACTTTTTAAACCTTGTCTATATTTGACTTTTTAAGATCTTAAATATTGAAGTGAGCAATCTTTTTCTTTCACTGAGAGTGGACAAACGACAACGAAACAGTAAAATTGAAGTAAAACATGACAGAAAGAAACATTACAATCATTTGTGTTAAATTTTACTGGCTACCCATTGCATAAAGGTAAGCCTTTCATAATCTTTTATGTGCTATTTTTAGAACATTTCTGTGTTAATTATTAGTCTAACAAATTAATAATGAATGTAGAAACGTCTGAAAAGGGGGCGGGATCAGGATTTCCAGGTAAAAAAGGGCAGGATGGCGGGATTAACAGAAAAAAATGGGAGAGAAAGCAGGATCTGAGAACCCTATTGTGGACCCTCAAGAGTACTGACTACCCAGGAGTTAAACACCAAAAAATTGTGGCCACTGATAAATCACTTAAGTAGCATTGAAGCCCCCAGTTAGAGTTATTTGCTGAGGCTTGGGCCGTAGTCTAGGGAACTGGATCTTGCCAGATACCCATACTTCTTTGTGGGCAGCCTAGCGGGAAACTGAAAGAACATTTTGAAATTTGATAGATTGAAGTGGAACGGTGTTGTATCAATGGAGGTTGTTACAATATTGAGAAGATTACAAAAGAAGTGTAAATTACTGAGGAGGATGATCCACAAATGCGTAAGTGTTGATGAAAGACTTTGTATCACCAGATTTCCCTTTAGCATCATATTAATAATGCCTATGTTTAATTTGTATCGTACCGAATCGCATTGGAGTGAGTCAAGGAGCAATCTTGACGAGTGGGTCTTGTGAAATCAAATTTAATAAACAGTCTGTTAAACCTCTGGAGATGTGTCAAGTTATGTCAGAGAATTTGAACAAAGATGACAACACCCCCCAAAAGTACCTTTCTGGTAAGACATACATCTTACATGGATTAATGTACCTCACATTTTATGGTTCTTTGATAAAATCTCATGATAAAAATAAAATTTAAAATGAAATTCAAATTTAAATAAGATTTAAATTTTTAATTTTTAATTTTTAATTTTAATTTTAAAACATCACTTACAGCAAGATCATTATCAGATTCTGGAGCAATGTGCTGCATGGGAAGGCCTTGTCGTGAGAGTGAGGGTCTATCTCCCAGTCTAGACTCTCCCTGCCTTGACGGTGGCTTCTCACCATTCCGTGATGGAGGCATTTCTCCATTCCTTGAAGGTGGCTTCTCCCCATTCCTTGATGGAGGAGGAAACTCACGGCCCCTGGATGGTGGTGGTCTCTCTCCTTGTCTTGATCCTTGTCTTGATGGTGGTACCTGGTAACTTGTAGTGTTTGTGTAAGGGTTCTTGCTCTTGAAGCCAGCAGCTTCGGTAAATCTCTTTAGTTCCTCTCGCCAGGTTTGGGTTATTGGAACTGCAAAATAAAGTAAATTACGAAGACATGATTGTTCATCGCAGTTGTGCACACATCTTAAGCAGTTGTGAATTAAAAGCCTGAAAAACAAAATTCAGGCCTGAAAGGGATTCAAACCCATGACCTCTGCAATACCGGTGCAGTGCTCTACCAACTAAGCTATCAATAAGTCATCTGGGAGCTGGATGGCTTGATAGTAATCAGGTTTTTTTTTTTTTACTATGCAAATAAATGCAATTCAACAGACATTCATAAAACTATTTTCTTTTGAGTTTATTGCATAATTTACAACTTTCAAGGTTAATGCATTCACAAGTTTTCAAATAATTATTGTGTTTATAAGTTCTTTGTCATTTCCGAAAGCAATTTTAAACAATGTTTATTTTCTTGCCTCAGTGGGTATCTAAACTGCATTTTTACTTTCTATTGTTCTAATAACCCGTGGTGTTCACGAAACATAATAAGCGTAATAAATAAGTGTCCCCAGATGAAAAGACATCTAGCACAGAGGACAAAAAGTTGTGTTCTCTTTGCTTTTCTACATCAATGTTTGACAGAAAACATTGACCCAAACTGAGGCCGGGTTTGCTTCTTAACAATGATAAAATTAATGTATTCTTGCATTATTAAAACCTAGTGTATTCAGAAGAGGAATGCAAACAAAGAAAAGCACGAAAAGGCTAAAAAAGATAAGTAGTGTTTGCCACAAAATCTATATTTCAGACAGGGAGTTTTCATTAAAACTGTCTATCCAAGAAATTTGAAGAATTCAAAATTATAATTCTATCAATCTGACAACCGTGCTCATCAATTTTCAATGGTGACGCAAATTTGCAGAGTAAAGAAATAGCTTTGAAAAAGCAATAAAGACACTTATTCTGTTTGCCTCTCTAACGTTAACGGAAGCTTCCTCCAGACGCCAGACATTTTATACCAATTTCTTTACGCACATTTTACACGGGCATTCAAGGAAGATAAAAGCTTATTAACTGATGCGGTGTCGATTTCCCCTTCACTCAAAACAATTCATCGTTGCTAAGTACAATTAGAACTTCATTACCGTTCGGTGATAACAAAAAAGGTGGAATTCTTACCTAATCCGATAGATGGCACAGCTTTTTCTTTGGCGAAGACAACTGTATCAGCATTGATCGGTAGCCGCAATCCGTGGCTCGATCTCAGAGGCCTCTGTCGCAGTTGGTCGATGGTCGGGGTGCAAACCATGTACCTTCCCACGTTCTCCTCGACGCCCGAATCAATCACAGTACAAACTGGAATATCTAAGAGTCCTTTCAGATGCCTAACTCTCTGTGGATGAGGATTATGCCTTGCAAAAAACGGATTCTTGCTGTTTCTGTTTGGAAAACTGCTCGTACTTAGCGACGACTCTGACCTACGAGGCCATGCATATCGACTTGTTAGCGGCATCTTGTCCTCGAAGTTCTCCTGAACTGTTCCCCGCACGAGAAGTGGCTGCCCTCCGCTTGGTGCAAACGTAGGCATTTTTTCCATTCCCTGGTAAAATAGGGGCTTTTAGAGTTTTCGAACCGATTTCACAAGCCCTTGAGCGCGTTCCCTCCAAGTGAAGTTTATAGTCCGCCGATCCAATGTCAAGTCACACTCACTGTAATCATTCCAAAAGTTCTAATTGGTTGTCACGTCGCTATAGAGACATGAATAATCATAAGTCCACAATGACTCTAATCGACCATTCAAACGCTAATGGTTGATTATGTCAGGATTACTGAATAAGAAAATCCACTATGTTTTGGTCTGTTAGGGGAACACAAGCGAACAATGCCAGACCAGCTGAAATCGGCCTCTCTTATCCTCTCTAACTCCCAAGTGGACCAAGTGGTTTTGTGCGTTGTCCCCAGTCTATTCAGAATGTTCTCAAAGCCCCTTTCCCAAAAGATCTCAAAAGAATCACGAACGAAGGGGGCGTCCGAGCAAGCCCTGGAGGCAAGCGTGGGACAGAGGAGAAAAAAAAAAAGCAACAACCACAGGTTACCCAGCCTCGTGAAATAAGCGTCCGTGTACACACAGTAGTGAAATTACGTGCCAGGGGTTCTCCCTTATTTGGCCCATATGGGGACGTGCCGCTGGATAAGGTATGGTTTTTTGGCGCCGGTGTTTACAATTTAACTTGCCTCTGTCCTAAACAGGGTTGGTACCTGTCCTAAACAGATTATAGTCACGTTGTGCTTACACTATCAGTCCGAGATCAGAAACTTCAACCGTTCCTTACAAGGTCAGATCATTTCCAGGACGAGAGTAGTACTATTGTTGTCGGAATCGTAAAAGTTTAAATTATTTTTCCTCTTATTTATCAGCAACATAACAAGTGCATATTGACAGAATATGTCAGTCGGTCTAGTTTCTTTGCACTGTATATCGTGACGGCGACTGAAAGATGTCATTGTGTCGCACAGGTATTCCTGACCTTCAGCTCTCGTCCTAAATCAGGTCTTAAAATAGAGGGTGCTGTCCTACACAGGGTAGGGTTTTGATTTATAGCCACTTAGAGGAGGGTAGTTCCACAGGGAGAAAGAGGAACGAAGACCGGACTCGAAAGAGCCCTACTTTGTATGGGATATAGGTGCGAAAAAGTAGTAGATGAATATAAAAATCAGTAAATGATAAATGTTCCTTTGTTTAACCAACAATACCTCATTTTGGGCAGTATGGCGCAATGAAACTATACTATCACTATTATTCATTCATTCATTTATTATTTCTTGTTTTTCCTTTGATGACCTTTCAATGTGAATACTATATATAAGGAGTTCTGCAGAGATCAAGAACAGACAGTCTACTGCACAAGGCCTCCTAAGTCGATCAAAAATACGCTGCCGTGTAATCGAACGTTATGGAAGAGAAAAGTTGATTTCTTCACCTTAACTCGGAGCAGAGATGAAATGTGGGTAACTGAGAAAACCTGGAGATCGATGTAAATACGCTTTATCGGTAAACATTGTCTGTTTATTGCATAACTAATAAAAGTATGTAGACTGGTCGGAATAATGGGGAGTGTGGTGGCCTTTGGATGGTTGGTACTTAGTGCGCTGGACCGAGTGGGCTGGGTTCTAGCTCTGGCCGAGGTCCTTCTGTTGTGTCCAGCAATGGGTTGCCGGGTTATAGGCGAGTTAGTTCAAGAGAATGTCACTTACTCACCATTATTGAGGCTGGAAAAGACAAAAATACAAAAGATGTTGAAACTGAGACGAAAATTATCATCGGGGAAAACAAAAGGTTAAAGTTATGAAGACTTTGAAACGCAATTAAAAAGTTCGTCGAAGCTGTTAAGGTTGCATTATAAATAGCTACTTGAAAACAAATAAATAGGACTTGAACACAGGACAAAGAAGGATTGCGCGCTTGTGTCTTGAAAAGGTAAATGGTTAGATACTTTTTGACACCGCATAACTGATAATACAGTTATTTATAAAATGCCCCGAGCATCGTACAATCGAGTACAAGCGCAGATTCAAAAAATGTCAAATTGAACAGTGGGTTAAACTATATTTGTGTTTGGTTTCGCACCCTCAAATTTATTTGTTTCTGACTTACAAAAGAAAACAAACTCTCCTTATGCTCTTTCACTTCGGCTTTCGCAGTTATACTGTTTTGTTATTTCAGAACAAACCGACGAAAAAGTTTCCCGTCCTTGTGCTGTTCAAACAGAAGACAGTTTCTCGTCATAAATTGCTAACATTATTCAACCATGCAAATTAAAAGCAAA
>Ga0126338_10001341_pt1 | contig 15824 bp, 9 predicted proteins | sample OrbCmetagenome_2_FD_92529 | JGI IMG/M metagenome (GOLD analysis project Ga0126338, IMG submission 92529) | Coral microbial communities from Petempiche,Puerto Morelos, Mexico - Orbicella C C metagenome | ecosystem: Host-associated > Invertebrates > Cnidaria > Coral | place: Petempiche,Puerto...
ACAGACATTAAATTTCTCATATCACGAAAGTTCGAGGTGCCAATTCTCTCAAGAAAATCAGAGGGGATTAAAGGCCTTCCGAACAGATAATTTACCGAAACGATCCGTTGGGTGCCCCTGTATAGACGAAGATAGGATACACAAGTCGTAAGTAACAAAGCCTTACGTAAGCTACAAAGCCTTAGAAGTTTCTTTTAGCGTTAGTTAAACAAAATTGATCGGCCGCTCGTGTTTTGGCATTACCTCTTCAAGCCTTCTCAGTGTGTCGTTTTTCTTATGTATTAAGGGCAGTGCAGTTCACCTCTGGGGCTAGAGGATAGGTCCATTCCGGACCCAGACATCACGGCCTCTTCAGAGGTTAGCATTTACTATGGCCCACGACTCGGCAGACTAAACAACGTAGAGTCTGGTAGTGACCAAGGAGGCTGGTGTGGCTTAGTGAAACTAGGAGATTGGATACAGGTAAAAAATGTTACTTATTAACCGCTAAAATGTGAACTTGAAGTCAAATATCAAAAACTGTATCAAAGCAAAAGCAAAAGGAAAAACAACAACAACAACAACAAAATAGATGAGATGCATAAAATGTTGAAGTCAAGAGGTTTAAATGAGGATCCACAATAACAATAATTGAATCGAGATGTGAAACAACAACAACAAACTCTGCACTTTCAGTCGCGTTGAGAAGGTTCACAGAATATATCTAACCTAGAGCTATATTTACACTTTGGCTTGTCAGAAATCAATAACGTAAGAAGAAAACGCCTATTTGTTCAGAAAATGAAAATAATGGGGGGGAAAGAGGCTTATGTAAAATAAAAAAAAAAATACCAGTAGTAAGAATATTATAATATATAAGGCATTCAACCGTTACAAGTTCTAGATCACAGTCATAAGGAAGGCTACTGTTATTATTCAAATTTCTCGCTAAATTTTGGATTAAAAGGTTAACTTAAGGAAGATTGCCAAGGTAACAGCAATTGCCACTCAAGGAAGACAGGACTACCCACAATGGGTGAAGACATACAAGATCTGTTATGGTCAGAAACTAGATGGTTACTGTGAGCTTCTTGATCAGGTACTACAACAAGGAAATACACCATATCAACAGTAGCATTGCTAGCTACAAAATTCTAAATTTCAACTGTCTATCTCAAAAGAAGATGGAGAGTGGATGTTAAGTTTTCATGGGGAATAACAATGCGTTTTAAGTCGTTTGCTGTCGACTTCGACAGGAAAATCCCTGTCACAGGATTGGCTATTGTTAGAGTCTTCTGCCTGAGTGATCTAAAAATATCAGAAAGATGAGCCGAATTACCTTGGGTATAAGATTAACTCTCTTACCCTTCATTCTCTCTTGTCCTTCTGGTTTGCCATGTTCTTGGTGTTTAGTATAATTCCAGAGCTGAACAAAGGGTTTCCAGCAATCTGATTGGTTGAGCGATTCCTTATATGACGCTATATTCACCGCGCCAGGCGGTGAATACAACATGAACGATGAGTAAATTGATTCACAATCGATGTACATGTAAACTTATTATTAAAACTACGGCTGTATTCGTGTACGCAAACCAACAATTGCGTCTGTGTTTTTATGTTTTAGTCCGTTATTCTGTAGTCCCTGATATTCACCTCTAAAAATTATATTGAAATAGTTATTCGCCTCAGGCTCGGTAAACATTGATGAATTTTCACCAATGTTTACTTCCCCGTCGGCGAATAATTGTTCAATAACATTAACGTAAATACCACAATTACAACATTTACTGTGGCGTGTTTGAAAAGACCTTTATATTACCTTGTAGTGATATAGTGATATGTAATAGGGTAAAATGTTTGACTTGAGAACGTGCAAAATAAACATTATGTGTAGATTCAGAGATCGAGGCCCAAATTAATATATTACTTTTTTAAGTTTCTTCAAGACATCCTTGCCATTGTAATAAATTTACATTAGTTACCCTTGATATTTGATATTATTATCCGAGTGATTTCTTTTATTTGTTGTTTTGGAAAATAAATCTTAAAAATAAGATAAAATAAAAGGAAATGAAGAAAAATACCCAATGACATCTTCAGAAACTCCTCATTCTAGCTAATTTATTTCAAATAACTTTCAAGTTGATAAAGTGTAAAAATTATAATCAAAGAAGAGCTTACGAATGTGCCTCATTCACCTCTGGTGATCGCTTTGTTTTTAAGTCCACGTTATGACACCATCCAAATTTAAATTCTACAACACAAAAGGGGCGTCCGTAAAAATGATCACCAATCCGTACTGCGCAATCTCAGCAGCAACCCAATGTGTCTGAGTCTTACTCGATAGAATGCCAATCGATTTTATTCATTACGAACTACATCACTTAAGTTTGAGCCATTTTAAAGTATTTTCCTAACAGCTCCTTTGTTTTTTACAGCGATGAGTTTGTTTTATCTTGTTGTGATATCAGAAAGAACGAAGGATAAAGCCTCGCATCCATAATGGCGGTTGACATGAAACCTTGAATTTACTTCACGTATATTAGTTGCAAAATGTTACATTTTGTGACGTATTACATAAATCAAAACAAAAACGTAGACAAACTCTCGAAAGTGCGCAGCACGGACTGGAAAACTCCAAAGCAGGTGGACTATAATACAACGCATAAGAAATTAAAATTTCGCGTAAATAAAATGGTGCAAAAGCTCAGGAAATCAATTTTTTTTAAACAAAACCTTGAACAGTGCAGATGATTTTTGATTTCTATCAAGCTACAAGCCACTTCTTCACGGAACGTTTGTTTTGTATCTTTAATTTGTAATTTGTCATATTAACAATTGTTAATCAATCGTAGGTATTTCAGGGAAATTCTGACAAAAACTCACCGGTTACTCACACCTTCACAGTACCTATCTATGCTAGCTTTGTAAGGATTTTTCCTCTATCATGGTACAGTCGCAACTGTATGAGACTTGAGCTTTATGGCTGCAAGGAAGGTGAGCTAGTATTTAAAACAATATAAAGTAGATACCAGTTACTTTTTGGAAAACTTGTATACAGTTCAATGATACGTTTGAATTATCCATAACTAGACAGTAACTTCAATTTAATTATTATCGTTCTTTCTGCTGTTGTCTTGCGCCTTTTACGAAAGAGTTTATTGGTGGATCTCGCCCTTCATATTTAGACGTGATTTCGGTTTTAAAATTTTTGTTTCGTATTTCTTTTTGTGACTGCTGAACAGGTTTTACGCTTGTCCCAGGCCCAGTGTGCACGGAAAGTCTTGGAATGGAAACTGGGAAAATACCAGACTCTGCCATCACGGCTTCCACATTTTGGGGCTCTGGCACTAAGCCACATTTCTCCAGGTTTGGATCGTGCTAAATAATGATGACATGTTATAACTTTATGAAATTGATTTTGTACTGAACGTCCTTCTCAGCCTCTTACAACAAGTAACCAGAAAGCGTTTTATACCACACCCGTCCTAAACTCACGATTGGTTCGAAATATTTTTCTCGGTGCAATTATTTAACAAGTAGATTCCATATTGATGTGCGTGTGTTCAGTATTAGTAGAATTCTACTTAAACACTAATTTAAATGCTGCAATCTGATTGGCTGAGTGATCGTTCACTATCAGCATTACTGTTCAATGACTGGAGGTCGTTTTCGAAATGGAGATGTTCTTTTCGGTTTTCAAACGTTTGGAACCAACGTTTTGACGCAAATGGATAATTCAATTCCGGAGAAGACTAAAAGAAGGACATTAAGGGTTCCTTGACTTAAAAAAAAAGTTGAAATTGTTGAAAAAATGATGCGCGCGCACACAAAACTTTTTAAAATTTCAAATGACAATTCAGTCCGAGCGATCTTTCATTGGCGCAAATTTTAACAATACCTTTTATACTTTTGAGTATCTCTTGCAGATTATACTTGCAAGCTGTTTTAAATCACCATCATGGAGCTTGGCTTGCGAGAAATCAAGATCAAAACCAGTGGCTCCAAGTAAAATTTGCTCAACGAGTTGAAATAAGACGTGTGGCGACACAAGGAAGACCAAACAGTGACCAGTGGGTGAAAAGCTACAAGCTAAACTACAGCTCTGATGGCTTGCTGTTTTATCAATATCAAACCAACAAAAATCAAACTGTGAGTAGTTTTCCTGATACACTGTTACTTCCTTTTTTTTTCAATGTAGTTTAACTACTCGAAACCTAACTGACTCAGCAAGAAAGCGCAATTTAAGTAGCTTGACAGAAAATCACGCTAAACGTCCTCCTAGACGGGATGCTGGCTGGTTTATCGTTCGTTATTTCACGCATTTTCAGTTTGTAATGTTAAGTGTTCACTCGGCTCACAAAATAATATAAACATTGTTGATAGAAAGCAAGGTTATACTGCCAGACCAAGATAGTGAAAGACCACCTCTTCTGTACGTAGCCTAATATACATACACATACATTTCTATGTGTTTTATCAATTTCCGTCCTCAGGCTTGTGTTTCCATACATTGGCCAAACTTCATCTTAGTTTTCTATCAGGCAGCTTAATCACATGTGCAATTGTGTATTTCTTCAATCCAATAGGTATTCATTGGCAACTCAGATAGATATATGGTGGTAAGCAACGCGCTTGCGAACCCGCCAATCGTTTCCCAGTATGTTCGTGTTCTACCTGTTACGTGGTACAATTACATTTCAATGAGAGTTGACTTTTACGGCTGCATTCCAGGTAAGGTGATACAGAAGATATATCATGATAATTTACAGTTATCTGATAACGCAAAACATGATTCTTTAAGATCTCTTTTGTCTGTAGAAGCCTTGCTCGTGGATGGAGCGCCTTCCTTGGGTTTTCATTGCAATAATTTTTTTCCGTTTATTAGATAGCCCTCGGCTTTCTCTACAAGGAACAGATATTTTGACGTCATAATTTAAGCGCCCGCCATCTTGGATTTCATTGTTTTCTTAGAAACTCAGGAAATAACGTAAATTCATGGATAATTGGTTCAAAATGTAATAAAATGTAAGAAATAGTAATTTCGTGATACTGGTCAAGAAAACTAGAAAATAAACCCAAACAATTTTGCCCAAAAGATGAAATCTGTCTTGAAATCTGACATCTCAAAATGCTATTACATTACCATGGAAATATAAAATGACGTGCAGAGACAACTACCACATCAAAAATTCAGGCAGGAATGAATGAAAAGCTGTATAATAGAGATTATAATAGAAGGCGAGAAATTTCGGAGATATAATTGGTTGATAGTACCCCCTATTTCTGCGCAATAGTAATAAAACAGCAAAAATGGATAGCATAACAAGGTTACCATAACACCAATGCGCCCAATTACGTTTCTGCCTTTGTTTAAAAAAAATGGCGGTAAGATTCCTGGAAATTTCAAGGCAGGAAATACAAAGCTCGCCAAAAAAGCAGTAAACGAAAAGACATGGATGAATGTTTGGAAGTCGTGGGCGGAAAGCAAAGGTCTTAACGACGACATTGTCAGATACGAAGCCAAAGAACTGGGCGAATGTCTCTCGTAATTCTTTGCCGAGATTTGCAAAAGCGATGGCTCTGACTAATATATGAGTGAGTTTATGTTTTGGAAAGAAATTATATTTCAGAAAATGGCAAAATATAAAGAGAGTTTAATTCGGAAGGAATGCATGTGCTTTTCACAAACATCAGAAAAATGCCCGTTATAAAAAAGCAGTTGTCTGCAAAATCCGTTTTTACATTTTTTCAAATAAAGCTTCATCTATCTATTTCCTAGACCCTCCAGTTCCGACTGCCATGTATCCTCTAAACGGTCAGTTTGGCAAACAAGACCTGAGTTCCCATGAAAATCCTCCAGGCGTCCCCTACAACGTACAGCTCGCACCAGGCCCTTTTGGACAACCAAATGGCTCGTACCAGTTCTTCGGAAGCTCCACTAGCTATATTGAGTTCCCAAACAACGGGGGATTGGACACCAGGTACTCCATGACTCTTTTAGCCTGGGTTTTTCTGGAGAATACTGATGGTCCAATCTTTCACTATGGAGTTGACTACTATGGCGTCCATTTCTGGGTTGCTGGAGGTTATTTGTTTTGCGAATTTCCCACAAGATCTGGAATCTATCTTAGTCCCCTTCACAGCGGCAAATTAAATCGAGATGCGTGGAATTTTGTTGGTGCGTCCTATGACTATCACTCAGGCGTTGAAAAGCTGTGGATCGGAGGCAAAGTGTATGAAGAGCAGAATATAAGTACAGTTGAACTGAACACTACTGGGGCTGTCAGAATGGGCGTGCTGACTGGAGATGTTAGATTTCTCAAAGGAAAAATATCTTGTATGCAAGTGTACAACAAGGCTTTGACGGAGAAAGAAGTGCACGCTGTCAGAGGACTCTGTTTTCAAAAAGGTTTGTTTGTTGTTATTTCTACCAAGTAAATAGCCGTCTTTCTAGGCCTTCAGTTTTCTCTTGTACTCGAGGAGCTCTGGCATTGGAAGTGCTTAGCTCAACAGAAATCCGTGTTCGTTTTTAGATAGGTGGCCACTGAAAATCAGTGAGAATTACACATCAATTAAGTCACAGATAGGACACCTGTTTTGGGTTGGTCAGCTTAGTTTTAGGGTGAAATTTAGTCTCCTCAAGGAGCCTCTCTCCATCCAGGAATATTGATAGTTCTAGTGAATTAAAGGGAAATCTAAAAAACACAAATTGTGCAGTAACAGGTGATGGACTACTCAATGCTGATAGAAAAATTCTGTCGCTAATTGATCACAGCCCTTTTCCCGTTCACTACTGACACACGAAGGTCCTTAATAACTACTACGGAATTTGGTTTTTCAGTTCCATTGAGTCCTGTGGCCTTTTTCCCTCTGAACGGACAATACGAAACAACAGACATCAGTCACAGCTACAATCTTCCAGGACAAGCGTCTGGCGTTGAACTGGCGCCAGGTCCGGACGGTAGTGCAGGAGGCTCGTACCAGTTCTCGGGAAACTTAAGCAGCTTCATTTATTTTCCAAATAACGGAGGTCTGGACACCAGATACTCGATGACGTTCTTAGCTTGGATTTACCACGAACAAACTGAAGGTCCGATCTTCTATTATGACGGTCCAGAAAGCGGCATTTGGTTTAAGCTAACTAAAGAAAGCCGTTTCCGCGCACGGTTACGTAGCTCAAACTTTACTTATATGGAAGCTGCAAGTAGTGAAATTCTTGAGCCTAAAACGTGGCATTTTGTTGGCGCGACTTGCAACTACTTCAGTGGCGAGTTCATTTTATGGATCAATGGGAGCATTAATAAGAAAAAAGTCATTGATTCGCCTTCTGAGCTGGCAACTCAACAAAGTGTCATTATGGGATCCGTACCAGATAAAGCTGAAAAATATAAGGGGAGAATTTCGTGCGTACAGCTTTATGACAGAGCTTTAACTGAACTCGAGATTGAGGATGCCAAACAGTCTTGTTTTACTGTAGGTGAGTTTATTTTTTCGAATCATTTCTGACGTTAACTCTTTGAATGAAGTGAATTTGATACTCTTCTCACCTACTTTTCACGAGAAAATAACGAAGTTCTTCCAAAGGTTTGGGGGAATAATAGAATATCATACATTTCAAACGAACAAGGCAAATCTTTTGGATTAATTTGAGGGGGCACAGAATATCTCTAATGTTTCATCGGAAACATAGGACAGAACAGAATTTATAAAGAGGGAACAAGAGAGAAAATTTAAACTTCAATTCAATTCCATTCAATTTTAAGTTAAACTCTCGCAAACATTAATTTTACAGAGGTGTCAGAAAAAAATAGACACATAAATGTATACAAATTACATATAGAAGATGATAAATAGCATTAATGAAATAATTTACAATTGTGATTAAAAAATAAATTGTTAAAGACAGAAAGCAAAGAAAATAAGGGAACTCAAGACAAATAGTTTTAATACAAGGTTGATTGTGTGGAGTTTGCAACACCTAAATAGTTTATAGAACTAATCGAGTAGGTACCCCAAAGATCCCCTGTGAGGCGATCATTAACACTGAGTACATTTTCTTTACTTTTCCAAACGTTTACAGGACGATCTAATTCAAACCAAACTGGTTATCTCGGTGAAACAGTAGAAATGAGATGCGATGCTTTGGAAGGTAAAACAGTTCGTTGGAGAAAAAATGGCGCTGTACTGCATACGAAGACCGCTGGTAACGACGCAAGCCTGCTTATCAGCATTGCTCAGCAAACTGATGAAGGAATTTACACCTGCGATATTGTGAACAGCACAGGGGAGATCCAGGCATCATACAATATCACGTTAAAAGTAGAAGGTGAGTCTGAAAGCTTTCTTTTAATAATATAGAAAGAGGAGATATTAGTTGCTATAAATCTAGTAACAATAATCATGAAAAACATTGCTAGTTTTTTCTTACAATACTATTACATTGTGTAGCAGCTGACGACGAGTTTGACAACTGCATTCGAGAGGTTTATTTTACTATGACTTTTACTCGGAATATCCAAATATAGTTCCAGTTGCACTCTTTCAAGTTACTGCAGTTCTGAAAACTTGTTTGTCCTAATTTTGATTTCAGATCCAAATTTCCTTTGCTACTTGTTCAAAGGCGATTACAAATCTGACAGCACATGGAAACGCTGGAGTGTGTTGCACGTAAACTACCACGAAGGAAAATGGTTCAGGGCTGATAAAGGAGCTGCTATGCCAAGTTCTTGTGTGTTGAAAGAAAGCTGTGGTGTTCAGGCTCCTGGTTGGTTGAACGGTCAAATTCCGTCGCGTGAAGCTGGGATCGTTCAAGGCCAAGTTTGTTTCAATTATCGTAAAGATTGTTGTTATTATTCATTACCAGTACAAGTTAAAAAGTGTTCTGACTTCTTTGTTTACAAGCTGAAGAAAGTTCACCCTATGGTACCTGGGCAATACTGCTTCACGACAAACACACTAGGTAGGTATAAGAAGCAATATATTAGTTAACAAACAGGTCTGTAATGCTTGAGTATCCAATATTTCCTCCGAGAACAACCCGTTTCGCTTGTTGAGTAACACCTTGTAAGTCAGTTAACTGAGATTCCTTAGAAATATTTTCACCTATCAGTTTTCAGTAAGAGAGGATGAAAGGAGGCAGGCCTCATTCCCAAAGTAATCTCTCTCAAGTTATTTTTAGACATTTGTACCCAGTTTTAACGCGGATCGTGTTAGCACGCTCATTTTACTCACTTCTTAAGCCGCTTAGGCTGTCCAAGGCGTGAGCAAAATTCGTGTCTCAGGATTGGCTATTTTTAGACACTTCTTGGATTTCCGAAACCAGGACTGAACTAAAAATAACTTGAGAGGCAATGCAACCTTTAGAATAAGGCCGATATAGGGGGCCAGTTCTTTTACTTCTTATCCTCTCTTTCTCTCAGTAATAACGACATACGACATACAAATATTTAGCACTTTTTTAAAAATGCTAAAAATTTAAAGTTCTAAAATAACGACAAGCAAGCATCCTAAAAACCGAATGAGAATTTTAAAAAAAGCAACAACAACAATTAAGAAAAAAATAGCGGCAATAATGCAGAATGACTGTTTCGATGGCTTTGTGACCATCTAACAGCGAGTAACCAGTACAACGATATCTATCAGAAGTATGTGTACATTTTGAGCTTTCGAAACACTGAGGGACATCGTCTGTTAGTAAGGTCGGTTTGTTGGCTGGCCTGTTGCATTGGCCATAATCGGTAAGCCGATCGTATCGATATACATTGCTGGTTGATGGTCGCTTAGATTTCTTAGTTCGCGTCTTACCGTTTCCAACGATTTGCATTATAACTAGTATGGGTTGAATCTGCTGAAATGCCTTTATAAATCAATTTCCCAACCACTTTTGATCAAAACTGTTTGGCAGTGTCGCATTGGGGTAATACGTTTTCGGCTGGTTGAGATGGTTGTGTTTTCTGTGGTCTATTGAGGAAGACACTTTTTCCTTTAATCTGGCCATTAAAACTAATTTCTGAATACTGATGAAACATTTCTACCAAGCTGAGAACGTTTCGAAAGTTATTGAGAAACTTTAACCAGATCATCAGTTTAAACCGAGTTTGATACCCAGTCCTGTAGAGCTCCTTTATTTGGTCAATGCATAGATCACAAGAATCTCATTCTAACGTAAAGTAGATGATCCCATAGAGCATTTAGAATGTAACTAAGAGTAATGCTGATATAACATCAGCTTTTGTGTGCTTGGTTAATCCTACAGAATTTGCGGCTCAACTTGAGAACGTCATGTATACGTCCTCCAAAGCTAACTACACTCTTACTGGTCACGTGATATTGTCCGAAAAATCTGTGGAAAACTCTCTTCGGTGCATGAAATATTGTGCAAACTTAGCAAATGGACAATGTAAATCATTTAACCACAACGAGGTGACAGGTGAATGTCAGTTGAACAACGAGACAGGACGAGATGAAATTGACGGCGATATGAAGCCAAGAGAGGGATACACTCACTATTACATCACTAGAACCAGGATCCCATAACGTTGCCATAGAGACAAGCTAGGCAAGCAAAGGACAACAGAGCCAGTTGTTTCCGTCTGGAGTTAAGATGAAGAAGGGCACTTGATTACAAATTTGTGCAGAATAGGAATTGAAACTCATCCAAAGTAAAGTCTTTGAGTCAGTTAATTTTGTAGTTGCTAAGGGACATTTGGTAGCCATTAAATCATGATTACCTTAAACGTGTGAGATAATTTTCCCCTGTTTCACGATATTATATTTTATTATTTCTTGTAATATTCAACGTGAGAGGCGCAATAACAGAAAATGTCCACCATCAAGTTGGCTCTCGCATCGATAGGTCTGGGATCGAGTATAACCGCTGTAAGTCCTGGATGAATGATTGAACATTAACTTGAACATTAGAATGTTCACAGCCTTGCTATTTACGCGCGCGAAAGAGAAAGCGAGTGAAGCGAACGCGAAGTTAAGCACGCGGGGGTGGGGGTGGGGTTTGCGAGCGAAGCAAGCAAGAAGAATAGAGAGGCTGTAGACATCTTTGGTAAAAAAAGTGGACTTATTAGGCTCCTCCCCTTGTTATCGCCTTGTTACTTACAGCTCCACCCCTTGACCAATTAACGAAATCGGACCAATCAAATTTGAGCGGTAAATTGCTTGTTTAATTGATTACAAGTATCAGTTTGCAAACAACATCACGTACGTGCGTTCGAGTGCCGAGAATGTCGTCTCAGACGACTTCTTCAACTCCAAGAAAAGCTGTTGAAAGGGGGAGAAAGCCGAAATCAAGCGCTCTTTCCAATTTTTTTTGGATGTGCGCTAGCTCTTTTGCTATTCGCTTGGGGAATCTTAGCAAGACGTCTTACATATCTGCGGGGAATATATTCGAGGGTGTTACACGGTGTGGCACTCGTCAACTACAATGAGCGTGACACAATATTTAGCGGAGAATCTTAAAGTCCTCAGCTGTCGTGCGAAAACAAGCTTGTATTTCGCTTCGACAATCAGGTCCTCCTTTGTTTCCTTTGTTGACAAAGCGATGGAAGGAATCCTAAGCTCTTCATCTCTCCTGATTTGTTTCAGCATTCGCACATTTGCATTTCTTTTGCCGTTGCGTAGAGTTGATATATCAGACTTTCCTCGAAGCCGGTCGGCAAAATTGCAATGACGTCTTCCGAACGAAGATGAAAAGCAGCCTCTATCAGTTCATCCTTGAGCGAAGAAACGCTGAAACTTTTTTTACAGGATTATATTTTAAAAACAACCGCTCTATTACGAATCATGGCACGTGTCAGCGATGACAACTGCTGCAAGCCGCAAAACGCACCTGGACGCAATCATGATCAGCCGTTGTCAAGGTGATGACACTTTTGTCACCTCTAAACCAATGGGAATTTTCCGTTTTTGGAGAAACGGGGAATTCACTTTTTTCCAAACATGTTGTAAGCAGCCGCGGACACTTTGAGGGTTTACGATCTAGACTTTTCCTTTGCAGACATCCAAAACGAATTGTGCATGACTTTGAGAGATACTCATAAACATTTGTAACCTGTGTCGTTGCTTTTTTTCTGCAGTGAGAAAGTTAATGCTGGCTCCAATTATGGGTTGTTATTTAACCACTATAGGCCCATCCTAGTACTGCAGTATACAGTACTGTATACATGCAGATTTCGCCATTATCATGGCATTGCACTGGGCAATAAAACAAAAAAAACCGATTTGGTGGTATTTTTACCTTCCCAATGTTTATTGTAAGCTGGGCAAGCTCCTATAGGCAGCCATCTTTCCCTTACAACTCTAGTGGCCACTTACAAGAACCATTCTCATAAGGGGCCAGCTCCAGTTACAGACGGTGTCCGCTTACGAGAGGTACATGTATGCAACATGCAATTCCAACTTACAACTTGCAACTCCAACTTGCAACCCGCAACTCCAACTCACAACTCCACAATTTGCAATCTTTCCACACCCGCAGAAAATTTTTACTATTAAAAGTTGGCCAATGTATTGATAGGTTTGGGATCAAGTATATTACCCCTGTAAGTACGTAGTCCTGGATGAATCATTCAACATTTGAACATTGGATGAAGATGTCTCACTGATCATTCATGGTTGGCCTTCCCAGATCAAAGTTTGTTATCCTGTCTCCTGGCTGGCAGAGAATGTTTGTTTAATGTCTGGGGTTTTACTCAATCACTGTTACCTCTGATCAACAGCTTTCCTTGTCATGATATTCCTATTTGGTGTCCTCACAAGTACCTGAATAGCTGTTATTACAGTTATCAGCGGTTTGACATACAAACAAGACGAAAAGGTCAGTTTTGCTCTTTATTGACCCAATGGCTTAGTTTGTATGCCTTTTTTTAAAAAAGAAAAGAATATTTCACCGCAGACACAACTGTAATAACTTACAGTGGCTTATTGAGACCGCTCACTGAACTTTCTGCTTCTAAGAGAAATTCGCATTACTTCACCAGTGAATAGGTGAGCTGATGAAAGATTCACTAGTGCTTTGAGCAACATCTGAGGAGAGAAGTAAAAAGGATAAATTTGAAAAGGAGAACAATTTAATTTCTTGCCGCATCATCATCATCATTACCTTTATTTTCCCTCGAATTTACGGAGTAGCATTGCTCTCATTTCCTCAAGCTACCTAAAGTGAGAAATTTAAGAAATGATGAAAGAAAAAATAAGAACAAGGCAGATAAATTTATGCAACATTAGAGGACAAAATTAATTTGCCGAAAGTGTTAAAATCTGTAACTGTGCGATATTGATTTGGAAGTTCGTTCCAGGATTTGGCCGACTAGTACTGGTAACTAAAAGAATTTAGGTTTAAAATTTTTTATCACTTCCTCTTAAAGAATAAGTGCTGGATCACAGACTAAACAAATCTTTTAAGTATTTAGTAGGGTATTCAGGGCTGTCATTAAGTTTTGATTCATCTGTAGCCTTCATCTTCACACTAGCAACAAACTTGTTACTTTACGGGTGAATTGTACCAACTACAGGCCACTTTCACCCGCACCATCAAGGGCTCATCAAGCATGCTCAGTCGTAAGGGGTGTTATGGGTTACCACCCTTATTGACAGCCCTGGTATTTACAAAAGTGAAGACATTTAAAAACAGGGAAAATCATATTTTGCATACACTTGTTTGCCAAATTTGTAGTTCCTGCTCTTGTAAGTAAAACACTATAGTCAGAGTACCAGTCTTTAAATATAAAACGCAGAATACGCTTGTTGAGTAAGTCTCACTTGTCAGAGTAATGCTTGCTGCAACATTAGTGCCACACTATCGAGCAGCAGTAAAAAAGGGTTAGGATAACTGCTTTGTAAACTCATAGCATGGTAAGTTATAGGTTAAAGGGGCTCAGTCACATTATTTTGAGTTATTTTGGCCACATACAAAATTACCTTTAAGGTGATTCCTCACATTTGCATTGCGCATCCTTACTGCGCATAATTTATGGCGTCATTCGCGCCCGTTCGTGCACGCGCACGTTGAAAACATGGCGGATTTGCCTTGATATTGAGTTCTGTCAGTTGAAAAATGGCTATAGCTCACTAACGAGCTCGGGCACCCCAATTTTTTTTTCAGTCATTTTAATCAACTAATCATTAGCTTTGCGTGAGAAAAGACTGATCTGATTTCTATTGTTGAAAATTGAAAAAATAAGGAAAATAACAGCTGCACTGTAGTCTTTTCTATTTTGCAGTTTGATAGCCGTGGCAAGCAATTTGGTTCCAATATTTTAACGAGGATTCAGCTGTCTGTCAAAATCAAACTTAAAAAGTTTATCTGTGTCCGACACAAGTATTGACTGTAGTTTGAGGCGTGTTTTCATGAGTCTGGACTCAAAAAGATTTTACAATAACTTGGAATGCGTTCTTGTAATAAGCATTAAATAATGCTAAAATGGGACATTTTTACTGTCTCACTGCTCCTTGACGAGCATGGGCAGCCCCCTTTTTTATTTTATAATTAAAGTTCTCATACGATAAATATTCAGTGGACAAAGTTTGAACAAAAATCTATTGGCAGTTTTATTTCAGGGGAATAACCTTAAATGGTAGGAAACCTGAAAATAACAGTTTAACAAGATAGAAAAACACCAAAGAGATAATGATAAACCATAAAGGAACAAGGATGGCTAAGGATGGAGAAGATTAACACGGATTACAAACAAGGAATTTGAAAAACTGAGGCTAAACTTTTCAATATGTGCAAACTGTGACTGAGCTCCTTTAACTATCAGTGTACATGTATGAGCCAAGTGGCCTATCAAGCAGATGCTTATCCTGGTTTCAGTAGCAAGAAGCAAGTACATGTAGGAGTATTTCTACTCCCCCCTAGATGGGACACTAGTCCATTGCATAGTTATACCCCCAGATCACCAGTACCCATTTAAACACCTGAGTAAAGAAAAGGATCCTTATGATCAAAATTCAGCAATCCTTAATGTAAAAATTGTTGAACAAATAATTAAGTAAATTGAAAAGAGTACTGGCTACCCTAAATAACTACAAGGGCTTAAGAAAAACAGTTTGCGCTAATAATAAGGTGATAAAAATTAATTATCTGAACTATGCTGGAAGAATCAATAATTACCAATAAAGCTTGTCACTTAAAGCTGTAAATTGCAGAAGACAATTGCTTTAAATATCAACTGATCTTCCATTCACTGCTACATGTATATATGTTTATGGCACTGGCAGTGCTTTCAGTAAGACCTGGCTCCCGCCAGAGCTCTGTAGGTACTCTCTTGCAAATCGCCGGCTGTATTCCTGCATTAATGTGCTGATGGAGTCATATAAAAAGGAACTAGCAATTCAGCCTATTAAATAGTTAGTTATTATTGGAAAGCTAATAAAAACGTTAGAAGTATACATTGAAAAAGCTGAGGACACTTAGTCCTTTTGCATGAACATGAAAGCAACCACATAAGGTTTTAACGGTAGTATTTCTTGAGTCCTCTAACAAACAGACAGTGTGACATGTAACATTCTATCAGCTTTTAGTAAAAGGCATACCTTTATCTCAGTAATATAGACACAACTGAAAATAGTGTATAATATACACGAGACTGCCTTGAACTATGAAAAATAATGAGTGCTTGAGTGTTAATATTTTACCTCAAATCGCTGGAAATTGTCTTTCTGAGCTTCCCAATTTCAAAAATTTTCTGGGGGGGGGGGGGGGATTCCCCCATTTCCCCCTAGGGGACAAGGGGCATTCCGCCCCTTTTTTCCACTCGGGGGGGCGCTAAAAAAGGGGGACAACCCCCTCAACTTAAACTAAAAACACCACACGGGAACACATTCCCCCC
>Ga0126338_10001343_pt1 | contig 15807 bp, 5 predicted proteins | sample OrbCmetagenome_2_FD_92529 | JGI IMG/M metagenome (GOLD analysis project Ga0126338, IMG submission 92529) | Coral microbial communities from Petempiche,Puerto Morelos, Mexico - Orbicella C C metagenome | ecosystem: Host-associated > Invertebrates > Cnidaria > Coral | place: Petempiche,Puerto...
GACACTATGATATATCTGTCTGTAAAACCTCGGTTGTTGATGAAAAATGTCGATTTTAGCAATAGACAGAAGCTGACAGTCAGCTAGTGAACTCAAAAGGTATACATATTAAAGTGAAGGCGTCGAACGCACTCATAATCTTTGATTACTACTAGTTAATATACTAAAATTCTAACTTGGCTCCGGGGCTTGGGGGAATAAAACAAAACAAATCGCATCGAGGCTGAGAAATGAATAATTGATTTCTTTTGTTTTGTTCCCCCAAGCCTCGGAACCATGTTAGAATTTCAATATATCGAAAATCTCCTATTGGCCGAATGTTGGCCTCTCCTAGGAGATTGGTCCTTGAACTGATTAGCAAATTTCAAATAGCTCCGAACTGACTATCAAACACGTTCGTTGTACTACTGAACGCCATCTTGATTATTAGTTTGGACCAGTTGCCTAAGAGCAAGCCTCCTGTTTTTGAAATATTGCACGGAGTAATAAGTCTTGCAGACATGCAAACGGCATCAATAACAGTAATCTGATCTAGCGTAAATGAACTGTTGAAGAAAAATGATCTTTTAAAAGCTCCCCTTCCCTAAAGTTTAACAGCTGCTTATCGGCTGTGTGAGGACTTTGTCAACGCCGTAAAATTTCGCTTATCTCCCCCCGCCACCCCCCCCTCATCATGACGATAGACCCATGTGCCAAGGTAAAACCATTCTAAGTAATATCCCACCCTCCAAATTTCCCCATTAACCCACTAATTTAGGTCCTCGCATAAAACTGTACAAAAAATTCGACTTGGCAACAAGTTATTTTCCAAGTATTGATTGCAGATGAAATATTTTTATCACAGTGGTTATGTAACAAGATGGTCTCGACTGGCCTTTAAAGTAATTTTCTTTTCAGCTCCGGCATTTCCAAGTGATCTCTATTCCGCCTAAGTCCCACTTGTGGGTCCACCAAAAACCCCTTACGAAGTTTTGCAAGGCCAGTGCTTATCACCAGAAATCCGGTTATTCCTGCCATGTTCAGTGCCATGATTTCCTTTCGGTTCATGCGAAAGGATAACTACATTCAGCTTTCTAGTTCTCCAAAATAAGATTTTCGTGGTTGAATGAAAATACAGCCACAAGGCTCACAGACGAAGTACTTTTAGTCACTTGTACAACTGATATAATTTGGATTTTCATGAGCTTTCGGTCAGAAATACTTTACCTTCATCAAGAGAGTGGATTATTGATTTATTGTTTCAAAGTGTCATTGAATAAGTTTCAAAATCAAGAGAGCCACAATTTCAATAAAATTACCAAAAGGTAATTAACTTGACAAGTAAATATTTTATGAAATTCTAGGACTTGGATTTTAACGATTGAACCTTTCTCTCAACGCAGTGGCGTATTTACCTCGCAGGAATGTGGCAATCATAAAACCCTTTCGGAAAGTTTTGCTTCTGGTTTAAGCCCTATTCACTAGATTTTTCAGAATTACTCTTTTTGGAAATCCTGAAAAACAATCGATGTCGCTTCATGCTTCAGACAGGAACTTGAAGCGCCGGCGTAGTCGTTATTTTCTTTGTTCGGAAAATTAAATTTTCAAGTGTTTCCTTTGATCACAGTATTGAATATTTTTTACTTGAGTTACTCAGTCGCTTGTATTTGTTTTTCAAAGTAAGACACTAATATAAACGTAGTTTTGAATTCGTCTGTTACAGAACGAGTTCATTAGACAACTTGAATGATTTTTTTGACGCATTAAATTTCGTATCATAAGTGGAATTTGAGTTTTTGTAAGTGCCTTGTGACATTTCACGTTCGTAATTACTTTGTTACGATAAAACGCTTTGAATTTTATGATAAGTTCGAGGTCAGAACGTAAAATAAAATTTTGATTTGAAGTCATGATATCAAATGATTGATTGGAGCCTCGCCGCCAGCCAATAGCATAATCTAATTTATGGCCAAGTAAAACCCAAGCAGTGAATACGAAACTTATTAGTAAATTAAGTTATCCTTCAATAGAACCTACCGCTCGTAATCAGTAAGAGATCCGTTTAATTTATCCATGCTTAGTGTTTTAACGCTTATCTCCATATAGAGTTTCTAGACTCTAGGGGTCCTTAAGTTCAGGCTTTATAGTCAAAGCTGCTTAGAATTTCTTGCAAGAGATTAAGACGCCGACGAGGAAAAAGGATAAACAAGCAAATTATTGTATTTAGCAAGAGAATGTCTTATGGGAAAATACAATCAAAACCAAAAGAAAAAATCCTGCTTAATTCTCTCAACATTTTAGGACGATCGCACAAAATATCTTTTCTGCCACAGATTTCGTCATCTTTAACAGAGATCCGCTTTGCGGTTCAATTTCTGATCGATTCCATTTTTTATCTCTTTTCCTTTCAGGTTTTCAAATATCCAGCTATTCTGGTCACTGATATCCGGTATACATTGTTTTTGTTTAACTTAGCAGTTTTTACTCTTTTACCTGAGAATTTCGTTTTGACCTTCATGGCTCGAAAAAGTAACGAAGCTTGTTGTGAGTCACACGGCTATGAAAAGATAACACTGCACGTCCATTTCCTATTCCTTGCTACACAATTGGAGCAATGACTTTTGGGAATATTTAAATTTGAACTGTGTGTTATTACTTAAAATAACTCGCTTCCTAGACAAAACAAACATCGTTTGTTTTGCCTAGCAAAAAAACATGGACGAAAAGGATCTCGTTAAAAAATACGGATAAATTGTATCGGAAGTGCGAATTAGTATCAAGAATACGTAAAATTCGCAAACGTATCCAATTTTTTTTCTTTTTCGCGCAACGCCGAAAGATTTTAATTAGAACTACTAAAGACGGAAAATATTATTTTGAAAATAATTTGCAGTATGCGGAGTTGGAGTCAACGGGTAACTGCATATGCAGCGGTTCTTTTATCCAAGCGAGCCGTCGTAACATCAATTTCTGACGCATTGGGCGATTATCAGGAGAGACAATCTGTAAATGAGCTTGCAGTCTTTCTCTTTTTATCCTGACTATTCAGGATATTGCCATTTTTGCTCCTTTATTCCTTTCTCAGCGGAAAAAAGACCGTTGTTTTTGTTTCCTGTTTATTATCATTTAAGAAGAAAAGTTAACGAAACTTAAGTAATTTATAAACCGCACGTAAGTTCTTCGTTTGACTGCAAAATTGGTAACCTATCAGAAACGGTAACTTTTCAATGAAACGATTTAATTTGTGAGGTGAATCCATTAGGGCGGCGAATTGTAAGTTCCTTTGGTTGTAGTTTAATATAATACCATCTTACTCGTCAATTTGATGGGTGACGTGAAACCCTGCTGTCGATTAAAGAAAGACAAGATTGTTTTAATTTTTTTGCGGCGAATCATTTTGTTCGCACACACGAGAAAACCTTTACATTATCCAGTGAATTTTTATTAACGGCCAGACTAACTTGGTCGACTTAAAATGAAGTCTTCGAAGTCTTAGAAATGACAACCTTGTCTCAGTTGAAATAGATATGTTATAGCTTTTCGTTTTGTTTAATAGAGGGGCGCTTAAGATTGTAATCGTGAAAATTCAATTTTTTGCCATCACGTAAAAGTAGATAGCAGCGGGATGAATGGCACTTATTGTGAGGTGAAGCCGTTAATGTTCGTTTTCATTTACATAAATTTATTTTTGGCGCTCTCGAGCCACCTGCTTTTCTGCGCAAGTTGTCAGAGCCGCCTCGAGGATTAAACATGAAAACAAGTCACTAAAACTCCGCCGGTCAACACCACAACAACCTAAAATATGAGTGATACCCAGCGTTACTGCGTAAAAATTGAGTTCACTACAAGAAACTGAAGCTTTTCTATGATACTCTAGACCTGTCAGTATTTTTCAAGTCTCGCCTGTTAGCAGCGTTCAACTTAAAGTTTTAATAATTGAACATGAATTAGCAAGGCTATCGTGAATTTTACGCTGCAAATGATTGTTTAGCATTGAATGCACAGGGAGAAGCTAGGACTGAAGACTTATGCAGAAACCTCTGGAAGGAAGGAAGGAATTTAAAGAGCTTCTGAGGCACTCTATAACAAACGTCGAGGAATCTGGGCTTTAAGTTCGTCAAATTGCTTGGAAGACTTGCTCTATTTCAGTGAAACTTCACAATTTTAAATCAATCGAGATGAAACACTGAGAATCACAATGGTGAGGTTCGCACCGGTTATCTCTAGCGCAGCTGTGGCAAGGGCTCAGGTGAATAACCATCGTAACAGAGCTTCTGCCGCGAGGAATAAGGAGTTGACTACACTGAAAAACGCGCCGGGTGGAAGAGTGAGGTTGCCTTCTTTATACCCTGCAGTGTCGCTAAGATCTTTACACTCACATCCAGGCAATGGGGAATCAGAAATGGAGTTCCACCAGGCCACAACGACCCGTTTTACAGAGCAAGCCTCTCTTGATATTACCGACAAAACTTACAATAGAGACAGGACAAGTGTTTTAAGAGAGTTGCGCGATAGAAACAGTGGCTCTTCGCCAAAAGTTAAAGGTACTCCGTTAGTGGTTGGGGCTGCCGGCATTTTGCGGGCAGCAACGGCTTTCGCGGTAGATAACACAACAGCAGAAATTACAGTCCAACAAGCCGAAGAACAAATAGAAGAACCAGAATGCGAGGTAAATAACTTCCGTATCTGAATTTCTAAATGTTCTTATCAGTTTACTGTACATTTGTAGTTTTGTCTTTTGATATATTAGGGGCAGTGGTCGATGTGTCTTTGGGGGTCAAGTCTTTTAACGAGAAGTAAAATGATGATATTGGAGTTTTCTGGTCGCCATGCAAGGTGACAGTAAGGGATACAACACGACATGTATGCTGTCAGATGTTAATATTACGATGAGCTGGCCCGGCTACGCTAGACGAGCGACAGTAATTTTCTATCATTCTTTTTATTTTAACATCCGATTCACGGCATTTGAAGGTGTCTGTTAGCTAACCAGAATGCTTTTGTCTACACCATACTGCGCTATTCATTTGGGTTTCCGTCCTAATAACGCTAGCAACTGTAATAATTTTGCTGTTTTGGTTCAGTAATACCCGCTTCAGGCTAATCAAAACGCAAATATCTCTTTTCATTTCGTCACGTTGGTCTTCACATGTTTACTATTTTCTTTTTTGTTGTGTGACAAAGATGTTCATCAAATAAGTCAAACAAGCGTTTACGGGCAAGAACCAAGCGAAGCGAGTCCTTACAGTGACTTTAGGATCAATTTCGCCGTCTGTTTCACTATGTCAGCCCGTTCTTGGCTTTGTTCTCGGAATCATATTTTACCTCTCATGTAGATATTTTCGTTCAAAACAATAGCAAGCCAAACGAATGGCGGTGTTCGACGTTATGAGCATAACTTATCCGAAAAGAAGCCGATATCATGAATTATTGCACTAGTTTGGAATCGACATTTCGACTTTCCAAATTAAATTTACATGGTCTGTATTAAATATCGTGCTTCGGGTTTGTATGCAAAGTGATATTCAAATTTTCATATTTTCTTTGCTGGCTGGAGTACGCTATTGAGTTGTCGCAAAAATCCTTTTTTTCTCATTTCAAATTAAAGTTAGTTGCTAAATATTAGATATTTACTTGTCTGTGAATGAAATTTGCGCGATTGAGATTCCACTCGATGCTTTTGATATGAATTTGTGTTCTTCTTTTGGTTGTCATGGCAGCGCTGTGTTTGGGTTTGGCTGAGTTCTTCCTCTCTATATATTGCCATTTGTCTTTTCATCTTTTGTGTCGTTTTTGGAGCTTAAAGGAAGCGGCAATGCGTTATTTAAACTTCTACTTCTGACACTGAATAAACTCTAACGTGAAATAACAGGTTACTGGTGAGATTCATATTCGCTTTGAGGAGTAGGCTATGTACCGGCTATGTACTGGCAGAGGGAATTTCATCAAAAGCTTAATTTTTCAAGGAAACGATTTTCAAGAAGAAAACCAAAAAGTAATTGGCAATGTCATGAGAAACGATTGCTGTTTTCGAATACCAGCGTATATTTATTCTTTGAAGTAGGCTATTTACATATATACTGTTTAAATTTAAATTAAAGTCGCCTGGGAGATCTTCGTCTATCGTTTTTTGACACCGCAGCAGTTGAAGCTCGTCCCGTCTTAGTAATATTTTTCAAAATTTTAATGTTTTGCTTTAAGAATACTTTGTTTCCAGAAGGCGTCTACTGCATGGCTTGGAAATATCCTTTGCCTGCCTCGTCATTTCAAATATTTAATTAATTTTGTTAAAATTTCCTTTCGCATGTTAATATTTCATGTTGGACCTTTTGTGCATGACATGGCCTCTGTTTCACTTATATATTAAAATATATTGGTCTGTCATTCGAAAAGAAAAATTTAATTTGATTCGTGCCTGTGGCTATCTTTTGTTATTTTTTTATGAATGATCTTTGCACTAAATTGCAGTCATCATGCATGCCTGCGAAAGAAACTGTTTTGCGTTTTCTATAGGTTGTTTTTTCGTTGCATCTTTGGTGGGCTTAAGCCAAAAAACCGGCTACTCTCAACTGACAGCTGCATGTGTGTCAATGGAATCGACAAGAAGCCTGAGAACGTTAACGGATTTTCACATGCTCACTGAGTTTGAGCAAAAAATCAGCCTTTGCTCGCAGACTAGAAGAAAAATAAACTAAAACATGTATGCGTAAACGTGGGAAAATATGTGTGAATACCAGTAGTTTCATCGGAGTAAATGTTCCATTTGAATGATTATTTATTTCGATCCACTGAGAAGATATCTACTCTAAGGGTGATATGATCGAGAGAGTGTCGACAGTTTTGAGGAAAGTGCTGACAAGATAATAAATCACTTCAAAAAGTTAATTTTCCAACGAATTTTGCAGGTTTTATAGATAGTAATCGATAGGTAAGAACTGTACCTTGTTTATGCTAAATAGTGCGACTGACTTGGTTTTATTGTTTTGTGATGGTCAGTTTAAAGCTGAGTCATGCTTGCAACCTATTTGTCCAAAAAAAATTAATTACACATTGTGTCAGCGCTAACACCAACGCGTCAGCACGTTCTTGCTATAAGAAGCAAGAACATGATCCGAACAGTTAAATGGGACGACGTCAATTCTTTACGTAGTTAAAAGAAAATAGTAACAATAAGGAGGTTTCTTCATTTAAATTCTAAACGAACATTTCTCGGGATTTTTGTTGGTGAATGTCCTCTTAGTGACTCTCTTCCCCTACTATCGAATTTGACATTTAGGCAGTCGTCATAGCTTCACTGTAGCTTTCTCTCGTTTGGCCCACTCTCATGCAACACTTATCCAGTTTAGCGCGACTATGATGCGTCTTTTTTCCTTTATGCGGTGAAACCTCAGGTAATATTCCAAAAGACAATAGACTGATTCCTTATGTAATGGCAGAGGTTTCTTCATTTGCTTACGTGCCACATTACCTCCAAACCGCTGGCTTCTCGCCTTTTACATATATTGAAAAATAAGAAAGTAATCATACATTCGAATAAATGCTTGGTTTTGGGAATGAGTGAAGATCACTACAGTCCATTTGGAACCTAGGTTTTTCTTTATGTCGAATCAGTTCCAAGACTCTTCCAATTTAATAAGGTCTGTAGCATAGATTGATTGCAAAGAAAGTTACCAAGAAAAGTTGTTTCTTAAACCTCACTTTTCTTCCGAAAGCACCATTTGAATGTCTTTAGCACTCGACATTCGTAATTTGGTGAGAGCGCGTTCTCCCTTGCTCTGCTTCCGGCTCGTGTATTTTACCGCGCTTTGCAAAGGGTTGTGAGGTTTTAAGTTTTATTTTATTTGACTGAAGTCTGAAAGAAAAACTGGAGAAATCGCCATTTCGAGCAATTACTGAAGGCAAGTCCACGCCAAGAATCTGAGCGAGATGACCGTCGTGATTTGTTACCGGAAAGGGAGCTTACTGTACAATTTGTGAGCGACAGACATGGTGGGCGTAAAAAGTAAGTTCAGTGCTGTTATAAAGTCAATTGCGTTTGTCATGAATGGTCATTCATTCAACCCGTTCTTATGCCGCGGAATCGTTAATGGGGCCATATTCATGACATAAACAGGTTTAAAACATCGCCAATCTGCTAATCGTTTACTTTGTAAATTACCTAGTTTCAGGTCTTAATTGCAGTGGGTTCGCGAAAGCCAGAGCGAAAAAGGACTTCATAAAAAGAAATGACATCAATCGATCTTTTACATTATAAATCACCTTACAAGTCTTAATCTTGCGGACAGCTCGTGAATGCTAAGGTCAAAATGGACTCTGAACAAAAATGACGCCAATCAAAGTTTTTACATTATAAATTATCTCAGAGACGGGTTCCTAAAGGAAAGCTCGCGAAAGTGAAGATGAAAATAAACTTTCTGGACAAAGAAAACAGATTTAAGAAATAAAAATATCCGGATTTGTTCTTCAAAAATGGCATATACTCAACCAGTTTGATCGCGAATAGGAAAGGAGTTTAATCACTCCAAAATTTCAGACGAAAATACCATGATCATTGCTGGTTTATACAGAGCGCTAACTGAGAATCTTTGGATTACCACCGGTTTCTTTATCATAGTTACCCAAACTACAGTTGGGTAAGAGGTTTATCCTAAAGCAATATATAGCAAAGTAAAACTGGAAGATGTTCATTTTAAGGTGTGGTCAACAAAAATATTCCTTGTTTATTCACTTTCCTATCTTAGTTTTACGGCTTGAGCTACAACCTCACCCTTGTTCTTCAATACATCAGGATAGAAAGAAGTCAGTATTGAATTTTTTATATAACAGCTAAAGCAATCTTGGTTTAACAAAGGAAGTTGTCTCAGTTGCTGCTGGCATTGTGCTTAAATGTGCCCACCTATATCGGGATATTACAAGCAAGGTCAAGGGTACTAAAACTCTATCTAAACATACTATAGCAAAACAATTGTTCAACTCAGACTAAAATTACAAAGCACCAAAATAACGAATTTCACTCTGTTAAGTATTCATTAACAATTTATGTCTACTAGAATTCGCCAAGATAATTATTTAGAATGGCAAATGTCCTGCTACTCACATTCTTTTAGCTTTAAACTGCTTAATATTGAAGTTACTATAATGTACTAGTAAATAATCTACGTATTATCTGCAAGTAGGTGTTGCATAAGGGGTAATTGTCAGTAAATATACCTCGTTAGACTTTCTCTGTGTATTTCGACTGAACTGTCTAGTAAGAGATTTAATTGTCGCAATGTTTTTCTCTCCCAAAATCTTGACTGTGAACTGTGTTTGTTATACTGTCCCGGTCAAAAATAAATCCGAGATCTACGGAAAACTGGTTTAACCGGTCAACCGGTGAGCAAATACCGTTGTCCTCATGGATATTTGTGCTCGTTTCATGCATTATTTGTACTCTGCTAAATCCAACTGGTTATTAACACTCTTCGCAGGTCTTGACTTGTACCCAGTTGTTCAAAGTCAGAACACATCATCCACTGGATAAACCACTATACAGTGGATAAGTGTTGAATAAAACAATCTGCACTATCCCCTGGATAGTGATTAATTCCGGTGAATACTTTAAAACTGGAGTCTGATGTATAGATGACTTTCTTGTCTCTGCCACTGTCATATTTCTGTTTAGTGTGCATTTCATAACAATTTAGTGGACACTTCTTTCAACTGTTCTCTTTTAATCCTTAGCAATGATTTATCTCTGACTTTTAATATGTAAGGAATTGTGTTCACCGAGTTGTAGCCTCAAATCGAAACTGAACAAAAGAGCTTTTTAATGAACCAACCACGTAATCCGAAACTTACTCTAAACAGCGAATTACAATAGCTGAAAAAGGCGAAGGGCTAGACTCAAAACTCCAAAAACAGCAGCAAGGCTGGACTAAAATCTCAACACGGAAAAAAATAGGCCTTTGCAACAGTTGGTCGCGTGACTGATAATTTCTAAACTTTTTGCTACGGCTAAATGTATTTGAGAACTGGAAATAGCATGTTTTGAAGTAGCCAGAACGAGCCAGAACACCAATTTTCAGACCAGTGCGATGTATATGTGCAAGGTTGAGACTAAATGACGATTTAAATATTGGAAAAATTTGAAGGTTTTGTATGAGGGTTTGTATGACTTTTAGTCCACTGTAATCCATCGAGGAGTTTAAGATCTGTTGGAAAATATCTTTTGGAAGTTCCTAGAGTACGTCTAAAAACTTACGGAGACTGAGCCTTCTCAGTTGCCGCCCCAAACTGTGGAATGATCTGCCTCTTGAAATTAAGTTAAGTCCATCGGTCGCCGTGTTTGAATCGCGTTTAAAAACTCATCTTTTCAGAATTGCTTTTAGATAGTTACGTCTATCTTAAAGTTTATACTTAATTTAGTTTAAATTATTATATTTAGTTTTACTTTCATGACTGTAAAGCGATATAGAGCTTTGTACATACTCGCTATATAAATGAAGTTATTGTATATATTGTATTGTATTGTATTGTTTTGTATTGCATTATTGAAAGCAAGGACGCTTTGCCCTCCAGAAACCTTTTCCGTTGTTAATCACCAATATTTAGATTTAGCCAGGACTTGTTTTTCTTGGATCAGAAACTCAGAAAATGATCAATTATGAGCATGTAATTGCTCAGCGTGTGGTTTCACTATTTTTCCAGTTAAATTTTAACAAACCATACCCAGTAAGCGAAACCATTTTTTTTCCAAGATTGTAGAAATTACGCGGGCAATATATCAGGGATTTTCCAACGCGCCAGGGGTTAATTTTCGCTGAAATTTTGCCCTTGCATGTACTCCCTCCTTCTCCCCCAGAGTAATAACCTGACCTGCGCCGTCACGTCACCGACTGTTGCAAAAGGCCCATTACGACAAAGAATTACGACAACAAAGATTAAAGGTATTCGTACGTGCGAGCACGTTCTGGGCCACGAATGGCCAAAATAAAATGATGTAAAATCATGAGCGCGGACAAAACACATACTAAGGCGAGAGGTGTGAGGTTAGAATTAAAAATTTGAAAGGTTCAAACAAATAACATGCAAATTGAACTGGGCAGGACTTAAGAATTAAGCACATGATCATCAAAGAGAAAAATTATTGACTTAAAAAACGAATTTTAGTGTTGAATTCACTTTTCGTTATCAGTTCGTCATATATTTATATTGTGTGTTTGCCGTCATTCAAAATGGACGAAATCTGCTCTAATTATGACTGGCTCTTAGCAAGTTCGCTTGAAAATCCCGTTAATGTTGCCACAAGTAAAGCAGTGAAACACGACTATTTGATATTTAGGTAATGTTAATTTAAATATATGAAAAAAAAAAAAGACTTGACTTTGTTCGTGTTTCACTCAAGTAAATTGACGAAGTTTGTAAGCGGCTGGTTTCCGAAGTTATCTGATGTACTCTGTAGTAAATCTTCGTATTTTTCTACAAGTGGTCTTTTTGTAAAAAGAAACGTGCCGCTAAGAATACAGCATCCGTCCCATTTGACAACTTTGCTATTTCGTGCTGCATTTCATGCTGATTCACTATTCTTTGACTATTCCTATTGAGAGTTAATAATCCTTGCGTAAAAGAAGTGATTTCCTAAGACAACGTGAGTCGATTATATTTAGCTGCTCTGCTAAGTTGAGTATTTTTTCATCGGTGCAAATAATTGTCAGTATTTTGAAGCTCACCAAGGAATCGTAAGTCGCCATGGAAGAATGCCAAATTGACAATTTTACCATATCAAAATAATCGTATTTCGCGCCTAAAATAAGTGGAAAAGATAAAAATGAAGATTTCATTGATAGCAACGGGTTTTCCAACCGCTAAAACAACATAAGACTTGTACTAGCCTTTTTATCACGGGTGGAGGTCAAACGCAACTGTCATTTTCACTAGCTGTTTTCTTTTTTAATGGCATTTCTAATGCTGTTGACGCGAGCACTAATTTTTCTAAGTAATTAGCATTTGATTTTAAGAAAATATACTCGAGCAGTGTTCGACTCTCTTGAGTTGTTGTACAACGACATACAAACGCTCACAGGCTTTTTATGCAGCTCTCAGGGATGTACCGTAACACATATTTGTTTATATACGCGCAATTAATTCAGCTAAACCTCGATATGCGAAACATGATTAAGAGCGAATTTCCCCTGCGGCAGGTGCGACGTATAAAAAGGTTCCCATGGTGATGGACCCTGATACGTCATATAATCTTTACACCAAACAAACTTCGTGTATGAAGTCTAAAGATGTACAGAAGTCCCAGAGTCGCTTAACCTGACAGGAAAAAAAGCAAGGGCGAGAAGAAAATATTCTGGTGGCTTTTGGACTCTCTTGGGCACGCCTGCTTCTCGCTGAAACCATAAATTGATAATCAGAGAACGATGCATGTTTAACAGCTCGGTACGACTGTCTAACCATGAAACGTGTTTTAATTTGTTTGCTGAGATGCAGTGGCAGAGGAAAACATTGTTGATGTTGTCATTCTATTGGCCGTCAGCGATAGAAAGGAGAAACGTTCGTTCAAGAAATCATCTCGGTTAAGCATTTAAAAAATGCAAATTCGACATCTTTGCCACGATGAAATCAAGCGCCAGTTTTAGAATAACATCAAAGTCTTCTAATCTAAGCGCGAAAGTAAGTAACAGGAGTTTCAATCGTACCTTGTCGGGGACTTCTTTAAAAGGAATTTCTTTTAACTCAAACTCGAGTGACTCTCAAACATGCACCTTCGTGCCAATACCGCCGGAATATCTGCGTCAGCCACTGGAAGATTTCGATTCCCCGCAAACAAACGTAAGTCAAATAATTTCGTTAAATATTAGTCTAATGCGAAGTTTAAGTTAAATGCTTTCCTGCTTCTTGTATTCAGAAAGTCTGCCGTTGCCACCGATAATACAACACACAATTTCCCAGCCATTACTAATATACCTAAAGCGGGTATGGACAAAATCGGGCATACTGGTTATTTTTTTCAACCGTCAAACGTTGAAAACTTGCCATATAAATCTAGAAATTCCCCAAAATATAAAGTTTGGTGGCGTAAATCTCAGGATTATTTTGTGCTTTAAATTTTGCGACAGATCAGTTGTAAATGGCGAATAAGTGAGACAGAAAAGTTATCTCTTCTGATGATAATTCTTTATGATAGTCGATGGCGCGAACGAACTTGACTCGAGATTGGTTTACGCTTTACTCATTTTTAGCTGATATTAAAACTGTATAAATAGTAGCGCTTTCAATAATCTTATTCCTAGTGTATTTTTATTACCGAAAATAAACACTGTTCTCGAAAAAAAATAATTTAAACAGAAGTGCAGATCACCCGGGAAGAATTTTTTACTTTACATGTGTCATTTAAAATTATTTTCGGTGAGAGCGGAAGAAGATATTTTGTTTTCATGGCTATCAAATGTTAGGAATTAGGACTCTAAGCAAAGCTTGTAAATGCGTTCAACTTTCCTATTATGCAATATCGCTTAATTCAGACCAATGTGCAAAATTAATTGTAACAAATCTTTGACGCGCGGAAGTTAGTTTATTGGTAAAGAGAGTTTTGGACGCAGAGAACCTCCCTAAAATAAAATCGTTAATATTTATCTATCCAGCCAAATTGAACCAAAACGATTTCGCTTTTCAAGTTAATGTTCTCCGGCTCCAGTGCGTTATCTTAATGTAGAAACTGACTGGTGACGTGAAGTCAATTGTATGAGCTTCAACTTCGACGCAAAAGATAACTGTTAAGCGTTGTTAAGGAAACATTAAACGAATACCGCAATTTCAATATTTAGGTACTTTGCTAGACGTTTCGACGCTCAATCCACGAAACCTTCCTAAAAATTAAATTGATAGTTCGAGTTTGTAAATGTAATCCAGCGTTTATTTTAGTAATATGTGAAGAAAATCTTCTTGAGAACAATGCCACAAAACAACTCATATTTACCTCCGACTGGACTGACAGATAACACAATTAAAGGAATTGATAATTTAGATCGCGAATTCACATGCAAATAAAATACTTCTGTAAATTGTAAAATATTTATAAGCACCGCGTTTGAAAAGATGACCCCTTAGTTTTCATGGATAATGGACATGAAAGCTTGGAATGGAGTATTCAAATTCTCTTTAGAGAAAAAGACATAACTTCGATTTTTAATGCCAACACAAATGTTTATTTACAGGAACGTTTTGCAACTAAAAACTGTTGTTAAACCCGATATAACTAGGGATAAAGGGCGACTTCTAAAAATATTCATCGCTAAACTGTTTCATGACATATGTGAAGAACAGTTTGCAATTTATGCCTCGGTCCCGAAGTAAATACAAATTGCAATTTTTACTCTGATATAACTAATATTAAAGCCCAGTCCACTGATATGGTGTGCAAAGAAAAAGTCTCAATTAAGACAGTTTTAGGAAAACAAATGCTTTAGCTTTGCAGAACAGACGGCAGTTTTCATGCGCGCATTGAATCCCTCGCTCGCCGGGAGAAGCCATCTGCGATTCGCGCAATGCCTCCCTGATGATGACTAAGCAGTATAGTGATTGTGGGGGATTAAATGAGTGGGAGAAGTCTTAGTTAATAGAGGAGAAAGGTTATGCAAGCCCGGCAAACATTATGATCGTGCACAATCTTTTAGTTTGCGTTCATACATAACGCATGAATTAATTAACCGGACCTTTGCTGGTGGTCAGTCTCTCAGTTAGAAGTTAAGTGCTTTTGTGTTTTGTGCACGGTCAAGGCCAAAATAGCCAACAAAGAAATTTGCTGGACTTCATTTTAACCACTCCACCTATTGCAGATGAGAAACGGTTACTTCATTCATGTTCCCGGACAATTTTAACTTTGTTTTAGGGAAACAAGCGAAGCATACATTGCTACCAAGAAGTGCATTTTATTGGCTTCAGTATTTCAGAGGGCAGAAAAATCTAATTGGTACAACAAATATGCTTAACCGGTACCAAGCTTCTCAAGAAAAAATTATTTAAATACAGTGTCAGAAATTTCAAATCTTAATTTAACTTCCTATTGTGAACCCATTATTGGAGCTAATACGTTCATAAACTTCAGCAAGATTATTTTATGCATAAAACAATTTTAAAACCTGTTAAACAAACATATGTTAAGTTAACAAAACCTATTTTTAGGTTTGGCTGATGGGGTAACATTGATTATGTTTATATATACGCGTATCCATCTTGCTCAGAATACAATATGAAATGGTCGGACACACCTTTGTTTTATTGAGATTATTCACTGTACTGCAGATATTCCCGCTTTCCTTTCCTTGCCGCCACTTGCATGCTGAATAGATCGCCTTCAGTTATATCACGGGGTTGACCATAAAATAATTAATGACTGTCAAAAATACGATGACCTTAGAAATGTTCGAGAGTTGAATACTTAAATACTAAGATGGAAGTAACCTTTTGTGTGATTGGACACTAAAAAGCTGAAAATTTAAATTAGAAGCTGTTCATAAAAGATCCAAGACTATTTCATCGCAAGTATTGAACTTATTCCGCTGATGGTCTTAGACGGATTAAATTTGTGGGCCATTTTACGGTTAGCGCTCTCAACAGTCGTTCAATGGTTACTGTGACCACAGTTTTATACAAACATGCACGGTTCAAGCGTTTGAGCAGGACGAAATGACTTAGTCAGCTATAAATAACTTTTCTGTTTAGAATGGCAGAAGGACGGCAAATACTCGGCACGCCCTCAGCTCGCAGACCTTCCTTCTGGTCGTAAGCTAGTTATGTCTGATAATCTGTCCTACCGACAGCAGATGTTCCCACAGGGAC
>Ga0126338_10001344_pt1 | contig 15790 bp, 6 predicted proteins | sample OrbCmetagenome_2_FD_92529 | JGI IMG/M metagenome (GOLD analysis project Ga0126338, IMG submission 92529) | Coral microbial communities from Petempiche,Puerto Morelos, Mexico - Orbicella C C metagenome | ecosystem: Host-associated > Invertebrates > Cnidaria > Coral | place: Petempiche,Puerto...
GAGTTATGTTATCATTCAATTGAGTCTTCTCCTTTCTTGCCCTCCTCAGCCCAGCAACGAAATTTCCCAGCCGTCGGTCCTTCGCTGCATCTGGTTACAGGGTTTAACTTTCGTTTCACTGGGCAGCTTTCTATTGGGGGTTTTTGACACTGAATAAATTAACAGACAAACACTTTCCCTGTCGTTCTAATACTTTATTTTCAGGAACGTATGCAGAACTAAAATTATAAATTTTACAAAAAGAACAAATTTACGACTACAAAATCTTTACGTTTCACATAGCAACCACTTATCTCTCTAGCGTTCAAACAGTAAGTATAAGTTTTCAATGCTCGTCGAAACCAAAGCCAGGAATCGGACAGAAAAAAGCTATTTGATTTGCTGAAAGCAAAGTTGCAAATCATATTTTGGGTTCTTTCTGTAGAACGTGATTACTACTAATGCTTTGTACAATCTGGCGCAATGTAATATTCGTTTACTATTTCTGCGTCAAGCACGGTATCAAAAATTGTAATATATCTTTTAAGCAAATATAGATAAACAAATCCAGGCGCTAGATGGGGGTCCTGCCCACTTCTGTTTAAGGCGCCCGATAGACTCTTAGTAGTGAAATGGTATGCAATACAAATAGCGATAACTTCTATCCACTTACATCCACTACATTGTATCTGTAAGTCACAGTTTGTAAATCAAAAGTTACCAAAATACTCTACCGGCTTGAATTGAACAAAATGTACAGTATCGTATCAATAGTATCCGCAGAAGACTGAGAAAAAAACATCACACTGTAGAAAAATTCTTATCAACCTAATTTTGCCAAAACAAAACTTAAAGTACTTAAATATCAAAATTGAATGAAATAGAAAATCTAAATGTCGAAGTTTGTTATCAACGACTAAGAAAATAATCACTAGGCAAAAAAAGAAAGAAAAAAAGAAAAAATGATAAACAACATTGATACCAAAGAAACCATACAAACTTAACTCTCCAAACGAGATCTAACAGTGATGAATTTTTCAACAATCAGTTGCGAGACAATAAAATTCAATGCCATCTCATGGATACTGAAAAAACGTAATATCGAGTATACATAAATCACCTTTTGACTGCACTCTTAAAGAGTTCTACATCTCTATATTACTTTACATAATTACATACTATGGAATATGTCAAACGTTATACAACGAGCTATACTGTATATCTAGTACAAGAAAACCCGACTCGTGGGAAAAAATGCACGACAATGCTTCATGTTTATAATAACCGCGAGCCATTGACTGAAAATTAACTCCCTTAACAAACACAACTCTTGTGCATAATATAATAAAAGTGAAAATATCTGACATAAAATCCTTAAGTTTTTAAATTGTAAAATTGCCACGAGCAAGCTAATCGTTTAAACGAAAATACAAAACTACACTGTAGTCATAATGGAAGTTAATTTAATTGTTTCGTGCCGTCTTAAGCAACGCCGTTGTCGTTTCAATTATCTCGTAATTTTGGGCCCATTTTACAGGTCTGTGTTTAGTGGTCACGCCTCTGAACAGAACCGAGGCTAGTCAACCCAAACCTCGATTCCAGGCAGAGGCTCGGTTACATTTCACAGGCCTGCAAAATGGTCTATTAGCTTTCTATTTGATATACGTCTTGAGTAATATTTACAAGAAAAGATGGAATCGCAAATAAGAAAACAATGCAATGCATGCATTCCAAGGCTGCTATAGCAAAAGGGATATAAAAAACAAAGCAAAATGTCCTACCCTGAACTGTCATTGACGAATTCTCACAGCAAACAGCGACAATGAAAGTACCTTTACCAGTCAAGCACTGACCTACTGCAAGGCACAGCAACGTGCAAGCAACTGTAATAAATACCAAAGCCGAGCCTTGGAAGTTTAAAAAAAAAATAGTGATTCTAAGCACTGAGATTCTAACACTGAGTTAAACTTGCAGTAATGCTTTTTTGCCTTAGAGAAAACCCATTTTTGTTCCAACAAGTAGCAGTTGATAAATATAGTATTAAGTGGACCCACTGGGACTAGTTTACCACAGATAACGAGCACCAAAAGAGAGACACTAACCCAAAACACAGAGTTAGTTGTTCCTTATGCATTCAACCCACAATTCCATACAAAATTGGAGTTGTGCCAATAGCTAAACAATTTGGCCAGCACAGTCAGTTCAACAGCTGTTCACAACAGACAGTTAACAGTTAACGCTTCACATTACAATACCAGAAGCGATAATCTTATAAATTCTTTATAATTCTTCTTGGGAAAATTACACTTTTTATCCCGGCGTTTTGCGAGTGACCATCACGCCCTGTTCACTGGAACTTGTTCCAAAACAGAGAAGGGAAGTTTGGACGTTAATCAACCTACAAATTTTTAACAACATTCATAACAGCCTTGGTATAAACATGATGCCAGCATCACAGAATTAATGATATTACATGTACCTCTCTTAGTCAAAAACACAAATTAACCTAAAATCATCTATTAATATAAAATCTTAAGCCTGATGCTTCTTAACGCCACCCATTGGCTGTAGCAATGGAGCCATCCAAGCGTGGACGCTTTGGGGCTCCGTCTTTGTCCATATCACGGTCATCTCTGTTAGGTGCGATTCGCCGCTGGACTTGGTACGGTGAAGTGGGAGATATGGATGAGCGAGAATTTGGTGAAGATGTATCTCTATCTGCTGGCTCTGCCTTGATATTCATAGTTGACATGCCTGGACCATTGGCGGAGTTGGGAACAGTAAGACGATTGCCCAGTAAATTGGCTACATTCCTTCAACAAAGAGCAAATTTACATTTAGTATATTAATTGCTTATATATATTACAATTCCAAAACAGGAACTAAATGTAGGCTTGTGCATGTTCAAATGGCCTCTGGCTATGTTTATATTTGGAGAGCTTGTTATGGGGAGTACATGTATTTCTGTACTTCCAGAATTGACTGCTCTTACATTGTGATTATGGAATAATTTCACATCTCAAAAGTTCAAGGCCTACGTAAGAATAACATAATGACTTTGTTATTACTTAAGTTTCTGATCATGTTGTAGCAGCATAAAATGCAGAAGCTCTGCAGAAGGAGGTTAAAAGCCACAAGAAAAAACATAAGAACAGGAACTTAACTTCGGGGTGGCTTATTATGGATAGTTTGCAGACCTGAGATTTGAGAAGCTCATCATCTTTAGAGGAGCTAGGGAGTGGGAATTCTACGATATAGGAAATTAAGTTGTTCCAGTGTAGACACTCATGAAAGGATAGACAGCATCTTACCCTGCCTGTAACAATCCATGCATGTTACTGAGTTGTTGCTGTAGTATTGCCTGTTGCTGTATCAGCGGCAGAGCAGCAGCAGCTGGATACTGTGCCAATTTCTGGGCCAGGGACTCTGGGTTATCTAGAGCAAAATCAGCTGGAAACCCAGAAGGCAGAGAAGAGGAGAATGATGGCGGTGCCCCTGCAAGATTGGGCGTGGCAATGGAGAATATGGGTGTGGATAAGCTGGGGTTCTCACCCGGTGTCTGCAAAGGTAAGTTATTCAGAGAAATCACAGGGGTAGACAGAGGCGGATTTTCATGTCCTGAGGCTCCAGTTATGCCATGACGATTAGGCTGCAATGTAAAGAACACGGAACAAAATTAACATACATAAAAGGGAAACAGGATTCATACTACTTATCAATACCTGTCTATGAACAAGGTTTTGCTGCATTGAAAATAAAATATTTGGCAGGGAAGCTTCCATTACAGGACTGATTGACAAACATTGTTCTCATTGAGCATTATGTACCATGCTCAAAGTAAATGAAGTTAAATTATGACAAATGTACACTGTATCTCTTAACAGAGGAAGCCACATCCACCATAGTTGCCTAACACCTGCTAACAGAAATATCAAGACAAACAGATTCTTCTACATGTAAAAACTTACCATCTGTCCTGCTGTGGAACCTCTGTTAGGAATGTTAATCTTTAACAATGGCCTGTTGAGGCTGGGTGGAGGAGTGGCAGCTTGTGGGTGTGGAGACACAGAATTCCGTCCACCACCAGAGGGTGTGGCAAATGAGCCTTCATTTCCCTGAGCTGATCCAGGAGTTACACTTCTTCTGTTATATTCAGCTGCAGCAACAAGATCAGACATGTTTTGTGTATTGCCTGGAGAAAGGGAAAACGCTCTCCATTTTGAGTACAATGTTACCTTCCATGGCTATCTAATGTACAGCAAAAACTGTATTCTACTTTACTTTCCAACTCCCACCAGTTAAGGGGAACTGGAAAAGCACATAAAGAATAGACTGATTTGGCTGACGTGCCCACATCCTTCCACCCATTTCAGACCACGTGATGATTCATTTGGGAGGTTAGAATTGTGCAATTTGTCACACACAACTGATTGCATGGGAGTATGTACAAACAGAACAATATAAACCTGCCGAATGAATCATTATATGATCAGAATTGGCTGGCAAAAAGGTAGCCAACCATCTATTATTGCTTGACAAAATACAAGATTATTAAAAAGGTTGTCTGCAATACAAAAATGCAAGAAAAGGCTGCAGCAAATTGAAGTGTGTAGAGGTGGAATCTGGTGTTACATTTCTGTCATGCCACACAAGCTGTCAGAAAGTGTACAATGTACTGTTCATCTTTGATTGAGATATATTATGTCCATTTATGTCAGTATAGAACATTATTGTAGGAATGTCCCGTGAAGAAAAGAACGCTTGGAAAACTTGAAAACATGAAAAGCACTGTTCTTTTTAAACATAAAACTAAATGTAATCCATCAACAGACTGAAAAATTTGAACCACCTTTTGTAAACTAAAAGCTCATGTACTGTATGTTGGGAAAATTTTGTCTTTTTAACTATCATCGCCTATTCTTCTTCACTACAATGTCGCATAGGGTGTCTTCTTGATTTAAAATGCATTCCCTCTCAAAAACACTGAACAATAATGACGACAGACGATAAGAGATATGGAGAGATTCAAGGAAAAGATAGAGTGCTAGTCCTCGTTTCCTTATGGACAGAATCAGATCGAATTTCATGCATGCTTGTTGCTCAAATCTACATGCTCAAATCTAATTTTACAAGAAAAAAAAATATAAACACATAGCTATTTCTTGAGGATAGCAAGGTAATCTGAGAACAATGTGGCATTGGTTATAGGACATTCAGGAAGTAACAATGGACCTAAAAATGGTGTTCAATTTTGAAGCAATATGCAAGGTCTACATTTTTACCATTTCAAATTTGTAGCATTTCCACTGTAGTTGTTTTTGTTGTTACATCATGCATACTACGTCTATTTGTTGCAACCTACTGTTTATTGTGAGTTATTATTTACGATTCACAAAAACTAGAAGTGTTTATTTTTTTTTTATTATAATAATTTGAAGGCTTTAATTCTGACACGTTTACACCTAACATAATGAATTTAAAAAACAAGATTAAGTTTAAAACAGCAGTGACTGTTTATTTCAAGGTTTTATTTGAAGGCTTTGAATTTGACACATTTACACATAACAAAATGAATTAAACAAGGTTAAGTTTAAAACAACAGTGACTGTTCATTTCAAGGTTTATTCAATTCAATAAATTACACTTGTCTCTACTTACAGTAACAGCAACTTACAAATTAAAATGTATACCTAGTATAATCATTAGAAGTACTTAAATGTAAACTTTTACAACATTGTTTACACCGTGTTTGAACATCAATAGATATTTTAAAACAAAGACATTTGAAAATGATCAAAAGTTTTTAAGAGCACAATAGACATGTAGTCATTATGCAGTAAAAGCATCTGTTACATGAACAATTCTTTATTAGTTGTAATGTAGGGTACATTGTCATGAGCTCTGAATTTGTCGCAACCCTGGCATCTGCTAAATATTTCTTACTTATTATAAGTGATGCAGGCTACCAATTGAGCTCAGAGTAAAATTCAATAGTGAATTTATTCATTGTTTATTACTGTTTTTATCTGTTTTATATTCTTGCGTTTTATATTCTCAAATCATATTTATGTTGTTTGTTTTAGTGGTTATAAAAAAAAAAACATGAGAAATTACATTTTAAAATATTTTATAGGTTTTAATTTTTTCAGTTGCAAGCTACAAATATTATTATTTTGCATTTGATGTCATTTTTAAAAGTTAATTTCTTTTGCAAAAAAAAAAAAGCTTCCTATAGTCAGGTTGCTGCTGACAATGAAATAAATGTAAACATCTTTTAAGTCAAAAGTTAGACAGTGTTATCACTTAAAAAGTTAAAAATGACTGTAGGTATATGAATTAGGATCTAAAACTATTTAAATAACCATATTCATACAAAGAATACGTGCACCACATTCCCCATTTGAACACGGCATTTTCTCTGTACAATCATAATCAATTTTGTGTGTTTTTATGCCCATCAGAAACAATGACATCAGCTTAAGAAATTCTGCCATTATTTTTGCAATACAAAAAAATTTAAAGCACAAGCAGAAAAATTATTGGATTTGCAAATGCGAATTGCAAATTCCAGTGATGCAGTACAGTACTGAAGGTCAGAAAATATGATGGATCAAAAATTAATATATCCATGTCAATTTACACATCAACCTTGTTTGGCTGCAATACAAATTACTTACAAAGATACGTGCATTAACAAATTTACAATCAAAATGAAAGGTAACTCCAAATGAAATGCAAAAGCTTGCCACCAATAATCTCCTACATGTATTTGATTTCCAGTGCTTTGAGATTGTTAAATTCTTAATTGATTTGTACAATATAATTTGGCAAAAAAAGTACAAGTAATTTTGTCAAGGAAACCAGCGGGAGTACATTCCTTTATCAGCTTTGGGGAGGTGTGGGGTACAATTGGTCTGAAATATAAAAACAAAATGGTTAGTCAATTTTTTTTTTTTTTTTTTTAAGAGTGGAAACCAGGCATGCTTGAAACTGACAACATACAGATCTTGTAATTAATACTTGCAAACAAAGCAAAATTACAGTAATGAGGCCAATGGACTATTTTTATACTTTAGGAACTAATAAAAATAATTGGTGCAATAAACCTTTTTCTCTGGCTTCTTCCCAACAAACTACAACATGCAATTTGATATTTAAATAAACAGGTTTTAAATTGTACATTATACTGGAAACTAAGTTTACAGGCTTACAGTTCTAGTAAATGATTATTTTCACTTATTTATATGTGCAATATTAATAACACAAATGTAACATACATCACTACAAACAAGACTTGTGTGTTGAATTTTACAAAATTATTATGTGCATTTATTTAATGTATTCTCATTTCCAACAAAACAATAGATTCAATGATGCCTACCTTTTCAAGATAGGAAAAATTCCAAGTTGACTTCAAAATTGGTACTCAAAACTAATGCTTGCCATCTAATTATACCCTAACCCTTTCTGACCCTTTATCCAATACTTGCAACTTAATGACAATTGTTCAAAATCCTTTTATCAGCCACGTACATAGCAATACACAGTTCAGTGCAATAAAATCTTCAAACCATAGCGTATTAATTTGGTACAACCTCAGTTCTCATTTTGTGTGGTCCAGATAATAATTAAAGTAGATCTTTACAAATGTGAAACAAAACTGCAACCATATCATGAGTCATCTTTTCTATTCTAAGTATACATTATACAGTAGCATAAAAGGTGGTTCAAACTTTTGCTTTCCATTCTCGAATATTCTAAATTCACACTGTAAACAGCAAAATATACATGTGATACAAGTACGCAAAATAACAAAACTTTATCATTCATGCCAAGAAGAGTATAGTAAGGAAGGTTGTGTTTAAGTTACAAGTAGATATAGCTAGGTGAAGCTGCCAAATTGTCAGTCAGTATATGTCAAATGCTAGCAACTTTTTTCAGTGGAAGGCCACTTGGTTGAACTTGTAAGATTTGTCAAAATGTTTCAGGAATATACACCTGCACACCAGTACATGTATGTCAACTGTAAGATGTTACACATGTTTACATTTCCTTTCTAATTTGCTTACTCATGCATTCTGAAACTCTTTTTTTAGTCAACCAAAATATTTTAACCATATCAATCAGCAGAAAGTTTACTACAAGCAATTTATGAAATTAACCATGAGACATATTGTATGATTACCAGAAAAACATTCCCCCACCCCCTGCCCCCCTACAAAAAAGAAAATACAATCATGCGGAACATGTTATTGCAGCTATGTTTCCACAGGAAACAGTTGTGAATGCTTTCCACATTAAAAACAGTCATCTGGTGGAAACTTTCCACTTGAGTAAGCAGTTTTCATCTAATGAGTACATGAAGTATCCTACCTGTTATACCAGCAGCATTTCCTTGCAGTCTACCATTCATGTGGTCAGCAGTGATTCTAGCACTTGAGCTCACTGGAAGGCTGGGACCCACGCCTACAGCCTCTCTACTACCTGGCCTACTGCCATAACTTTCCTCAGATCCATTGTTTGAGGACACAGGGATAGTGACAGGCAAATGATGAAAATTATCTCCTGTGGTAGTTGACTGCTGCTGAAAAATAAGTACTAATATTGAAACCATTTCAAGCGCAATACTGTGTTGCACGACAAGACTAGAATGCTGGACTGTAAAGAGGACTAACAAGCTACATGCAAATGTTTGGCAGAAACCCTTCACGGGATTGCAAGACCAAAACTTTCTTTTTATCATTTTATGACCAAATAGATTTAAAATGGATACTTCCTATTATCAACATTTCAAGGCCAAAGAGAAGTATAAATGCAGAAACAGTGATTTCATTGGTCATGTATACTTACTGGCTGAAGCAAGTTCTTTTTCATCATCTGATCAAATTCATCATTGATTTTGTTGTACTTTTCTTCTGTTCTTGGAGTCAACACAAATTGCTGCAGGAAAAAAAAAACAAAGAAAAATTAGTTTAAAATCTTTAATTTCTTCAGGCATTTACTTGAGACAATTGAATTCTCTAAGTAATGAGTGAGATTTTCTAGATTTTTTGTTGTTGTTGATTTGCAAGAGTGCAATGTTAATGTACATGTAAGACTAAATATATGATTTGTTTGACATTGCTAAATGCACTACAAAAGCACTGCAATCAATGTTTTCTTTACATTAAAAGTATGTTTGGTTCAATTAATGTTTTAACGACATAAATTGTCCATTAGCAAGGCATCGAGAAAGGAAATGTATTTGTAATTGCATGTAAACAAGCAATAATTTTGTTCTCTACTGAAGAAATTGGTACACAATTCAACATCTAATATAAAATTAAACTCCTTCACACAAACCTGAAATAACAAATTTTACAAAAGAAGTTGCTTAAGATTTTCACTTTGAAAAATAGATAACAATTTTTTCCCCGCAAATATAGGTTGCAAACATCACAAATGTGCAGTTTAGATGACAGCGTGTAGCTTTATTTCACATTGAAATCATTGAAGCCATTTAAACATATATTTTGATTTCTAACAACAATAATTTCACACATGCAGTATAACTCACCTTTTCTGTGTCATCAGGGGAAGGCAATGCCTTATTCTCCTTCTTTGAAATCGTCTGTTAATTACATTTAAGAAGAACAAAATATTTGTTAATAAAAATAGCACCAAGTTGCAGGTGGATATGGGGGACTTCTTACACTAAAGTGCACTTGAAGGAAAGAAGGGTTATTGGATGAAACAAAGGAAAAGATTTTGCAAGGTGGAAAATTATGCTCTACAATTGTTAATGCATAATGTTCAAAGCCACAGTCTGTTACGACAAAGGCACAATATTGATTTGGACATAAATACATTTGTAACTTTTTTTTCCAATTTTGTTTCTATCTGCAGCAATGTACATGTCAAAGTTCTATTGCACATTGTACTTGTATCTCATGATCAATTACTGTACCTCAACAATATCTGTGTTTGTTCTGCTCTCATGTGGTTCATTGTATTCTGTGTATTTGAGAAGGATCTTGTCCATATCTGTGCTGGCATACTGGAACAGTTTGTTACCAGAGTTGAAAATGATCAGAGCAATCTCGCAGTCACAGAGAATGCTCAGTTCATACGCTTTCTTCATTAATCCAAATTTACGCTTGGTAAAAGTAACCTGGAAAAGGGAGAAAGAAAACAAATTGTGCATGTGTGTTAGTTAAGGACATTCACATGAAAATTTTCCAGTCGATAGATTTTTTTTTTAAAGTTTTACGGCAGTCAGATAACGAGTTACTTGTGTCAGAAATAGAAATAAAATTGGGGTCACCAACTTCATTTCAGAGATAGAGCGTGTGGAAAACTACCCTCATTTTGAAAAATTGGTACACGTAATTCAGCATGGTCTACAAGCATTTATAGTAAAAAATATCGAACATGAGTCAACGGAGGCAAACGATCTTATTCATATTTTTTAGAAGTGGGTCTGTTGAATAAATAATTCCAAATTTTACCAAAGCTTTCACGAAAGATCAACCCTTCAAGAGACATTTGAAACCGTCACACAGATAAATGAAGAGCTAAAAAGAACAGAATTTGATGGTGCACTTTGCGAAAAATTCAAACGTCTAGTCCTCAGGAAAAATACTCCTTCTTTGCCTCAGAAAACGTTGGCAGATACAAATTACATCAAGTATGTGAGAAGAACATTATTTTTTTTCCTCTACCCTTCTCTACCATGATCCTTTTCTAGAAAAAAAATACATTTTATGCAGGTCCCAATGGGCCTTATTAGACTGCAATGATTGGTATGCCACTGCAAGTTGACAACTTTTAAAGTAACTTAGCTTGTCACATTCTGATAATTCGGCCATCACACATGTGCGGGTTTTAATAAAACAACTAAATAAGGAAAAAGCAAACAAGCTGCCCATCCATGAAGAATCAAAAGATTTAATCCAAATGGTTCTGTTTTTCTCTTTCGACTTCAAAAAAGTCCAGTGTATTCAGGCAAAGCTCTTGTTTCAAACAAAATACAAATCCAAATATTCTAGCTGGGAAAACCTCTTTAGTCTATAAATCTAATACTTGACCCTCTTTTCTCCTAGGGTGTAAAATGTAAACAGGATTCAAACACAAAAAATCCTCTCTACAGCTAAACGTCCTTATATATAGCTAGTACAAAATCAGTAATATCATTTTACTTTGGTCAACAAAAACCAATTGTCCACTTTTTTCTTTTAAACAGTTCATTATTTTTCATAAGAATATTGTGAAAAACCTGTCCTTTTCTTGTGTTTTCTCTTTCTTTGACAAATTTTGACAGATTGGAACGGGCCTTTATCAAAAACAATGCCAAATATTCTAAATGGCCATGGAAGAAACACCCATTTGTGTAAACCAATCTAGGCCAGTCCTCAAATTTCAATTCTAGATTCCAGGCATAGTGATCTAAAAGATTTGCAGATGAATACACTGCTGTCTTACCGATTTAGACTACCCACCAAAACTGTTACTTTACAACCTCCTTGTAGGTGAAGTTGAAAAAAAAAAAACAAACAAAACACCGCAAAGACTAATGGCCTAATTATTTAATGTATATGTCACATAAAAAGGGCAACAAAAAAAGTAAACCTTTTCCCTTTCTACTTCAAAGTGTTTTGTCCACAGAACTTATGAATGTAAATATATAGATAAATAGGATTTTCACTTGAACTACTGGAAAATCAGCTTTCCATAACAGAGCAAATGAAAAGAAAGTGTTTCGGTTTTGAGACCTTACGTAGACAAACGGTATTAGAGGAATGAATCTCTCATTCGCAGCGGGAGAAGCAGACAAATACCATTTCAGGAATGCCTTCTAGAACAGTGCGAGACAAAAGCCTAAGATAAAAGATATCGATTTACATTCAGCCACGAAACTACAGACAAAGAAATTCACGCTTGCCTTTGTGTTTTACCCATAGAAACAGCAAAAACATTACGTACGAACACGATCAAGATATCGGCGTTTGACGTACATTGTAAATTATGCAAATCGATTTCACCTTAAAGACACGTATTTAAAAGGTGAAGCTCAAATATTGCCAGCAAAAATTTAGGAAAACAGTGTACATGAAGTTTGAGGGCCCTATCACCAGTGCATGAAAATTTATATCTGTTTCATGCCTCAAGGAAGTCCACGAATGTTTTATTCACGACAAAGCCAACATCTTATGTTGCAGATAACTGCTTAAACAGCAGACAATTGTTTCAACGACATGTATTATTGTACAACACGTTCAAGATCCAGCAAGCACGTCCTTTGTCAATAAACACCTTTGGAAGCAAACGCTACTGGGAAATAAAACGCTAATGGCATGTTTAAAATGATCTCGAAATTCAAAAGGCAAACAAAGGGCCCAAAATATCTTGCAACACGCGAGGCTAAGCATGATACGTTTGCCCATAAATTTATTCAGATCAAATCACAGTAATTTTATCGAACGAAAAATCGGTCGAGTACGATGACAAAATCAAACCGCAACTCAAAAATTTCCCTCTTTCGTTCAGGCACACTGTGCGTTAGAAAGTTTTCTACGTTGATTCTACTACCGAGATGTTGATGACTTTACTGGTGTTGGGAAATTTGCCATGAAACTATTGGTACGCATTCGTTATTTCATGCTACGCTACACTTCGTGGCACGTTGCACAAACGCGGAGAAAACTTCGATCCTGGCTCTCTTAATCGTTAAATAATAAAACACAACACGACATTCACTAATGGTAACCCAGTTGACCTACGCGAGCTAAAAATATCGCGCCATAATGAAATTCTAACCCCAAACCACTCTTTCTATTTTCGACCTCTGTGTGCAATATTTAGCATCTCTGAGCCGCCCGCGCGGACGAAAAAAGCCACAAATCTGCTATTTGCGTCTGGGAGCAAAAAAAAAAGCGCTTTGCGCGAATAGAACAGAGTTTATTTCTAACCTGGCGATTTCTTTCGTCGCCGATTCTTGAAATCTGTATCTTCTTCCTTCCCATTTTGAGTTCTGGTTTCGGGCTATCGGTAACTTCTAGTTTTGTAGGGGGGCTTCCAGCCAGCTTTAAATTAACTTCGTCTGATTGAGGCGTCGTACGCTGTAGATCTGTAAAATGAACAGATTCAAACAACAAAGTGAGTTCATTAAATCATAAACAAGTACCAGCTACCAGTCTCGACACCGTCAAGGGAAGGAATGCTAAGTTATCAACAATGTCTTCGCAAGATTACAATTCTCACAATTCTCGAGTAGAAAAAAACAGCGAGATTCCGAACGTCTCTCCTCGCCAAATTTGACTTCAAGATGATCTTACAAGAAGCAGTTCTTCCTTCGTTTGCGAAGTGATCGTTTATTGCGTGAAATGATGTCATGGCATTTACGATCAGTGACTTTCGCCGCAGATCTTAGCGTGAATGATCTCACTTGGGAAGCATTCCTCACGAAGGTTTACGCTCCGAGCACGGAACAGCCTTTGGTCACTGAAAACTGTGAATTTCTCACCGAAAATCAACGTCCTCGTAAATCAAAAGTTGAAAACAAGGCCGGAAGTCTTCTTCCAATTCTGCCATCTTGCGAACGTCGTCGAATATTCGATCGACGTTCTTCGCCCTCGACGAGAGTGGACTTTGCCTGTTTGGGACGATCGATCGTATGCAACGACTACGCCATTTCACGTGTACTCCACTACAACACAAATATTTCACCATGGATGGCGGCAACCAAGATAAGTGATAAAATAGGTGAATTTAACAAAATGTTTAAGGGATCTTCAAGGCTTGGCAGACACCAAGAGATAAGCTTATAGATCTGCTAATCTTCGCGCGAAATTCACAACGTTTGGAGCGTGAACAACATTGCCTAGACACATTATTGGCAATTTCGTTTATTTCGAAAGAGCATTAGAAAATTGCTCTTTCTTCCTCGATTCTGAAACATCTCGTCGCTATTTGAACCTCTTGTGAACACGAATCTGCAGGTGAAGTCATCAACAGTGAATTTTACTCGGCATTTCTTGGGCGATCGGGCAGACTGACGCAGCATTTTAACTTACTGTCAATTTGCTTCAAATTTGTCCTTGCACGATAACATCAGCGATCTGTTCTGATTTTCGCTGGGAATTTTCGCGAGCACTGCAAGCTCGTATCGATCGAGAAAAAACGAAAGATGTTCGTCGATCGAGTCGTTGGGTAGCAGGGAAAAATCATGAAATCTTTGCATGTAAAAATATTTACAGGTTTGTGTTCAACATGACGAAGTTCGAGTGTGCTTCGAGTTATCACAAGAAAGCAAGAACTTTACCTAAATCATTGAGAAATTGTGGCAAATGAGGGTCGGAAACTGCGAAGAAACAACACTGTTACTAGCGGCAGCTACTGCGATGGCAAGGTTTACGGAAAACTGCAAGCGAAACAGACGTTCGTGTACGTTGCAACGAAGTCAAAACACGATTTGATGCTTGTTAAAATGTCAATGAAAACCCAAAGGTGGCTACAATAACCTTTCGAAATTGTACGGCTAGTTTTTTGGCTGTTTATACTTCGGTGTAGACGGAAATAAAAATTCAAAGATCTATTTTTACCCACCAGTAAATACGCCTTTTCACAACAGCTGCAGTGACAATGTGTATACGCTTGTGCTATTTGTGGCAACAACCTCGAGTGAGAAAAGTGGCTTGGGAATTTGCATTTTGGGAGGGCCGTGATGTCACAGTGATGTCATTGCACGGCAGGGAGAATTCAGTGTTAGAGCAACTGTATGACTCATAGATACTGCGTTTTGAATTGGCGAACATTTTTCGGGGTTTTCCGCGCCGTGTTCACGACAAATAGTAAAAAATATTTTACTGACGTTAGTTATGTTATAAAAAAACAGAGATTCTTATTTTAGTGAACTGCAACCAATTTGGAAACATGAGCTATCGTAGGTGACCCTAGACAAGTTCAGCCTTGATCGCTTTCAGGAGAAAACATTCGAGTCACATCTGAAATATCGGAAATTAAATACCTTCCGAAAGCTGCAATACAAGCGAGTAACTTACCCCCACAAAAACTGACGAATTTCGTTTAAAGTATCGCGTATATTCAGTACCGCTGTGTAGGAAAGTCCACTGATAAATTAGCATACATAATGTTCAACAGAGAAATTCTTATAACCTCAAGCGGTGGTTACTATAGTTGTCACTGACGTCATTCCAGTACTTCCTGTTTTCTTTCCCTTTTCAATTATGAGGAACGAAAATTATTCTTCTTTCGTCAGAAATCGAGCGAGAAAACTTTGCTAATGGGCTTGGTTTCCGTGTTTTTAAAGCTTTTAATTTGCCAGAGCCACGGCAAGAGGAAAAATTCGAAGAAAGGACCAAGAAAACAAAAAACTAAAAGGAAATTCTAAGGCTGATATCATCCGCACCGGCAACCGGAAGTAAATACGAATTCGTCTGTTTCGCTGCAACTTTCGAACTGCCGACGGCAACTTCATGTTTTTCTATTTCTTCCTTTTCGGAAGAAACAAAAAAGCCGTTCAAATTTTGCCGGAGTATGATTTAGGGCATTGCATAATGTTTATGGTGTCAAATTCTGGCAACAAAAGACAAACATTTCATAATTTTTCGTCCACAGAACACCATTTTCTTTCTTTCTTTCTTTCTTTCTTTTTTTTTTTTTTCATATATTTATGACATCTTCCGTTGGGTATGTGGGAAAGACCCAACCAAAACTCAACGGAAGCGAAATGCATTTTGCGTGAAAGGGTAACGGTGAAAATTTCACTTTCTTTCGCTGAAAAACAAGAGAGTCACGTTTCCAAAATTGAATA
>Ga0126338_10001346_pt1 | contig 15777 bp, 6 predicted proteins | sample OrbCmetagenome_2_FD_92529 | JGI IMG/M metagenome (GOLD analysis project Ga0126338, IMG submission 92529) | Coral microbial communities from Petempiche,Puerto Morelos, Mexico - Orbicella C C metagenome | ecosystem: Host-associated > Invertebrates > Cnidaria > Coral | place: Petempiche,Puerto...
CGAACGAACGAACGAACGAACGAACGAACGAACGAACGAACGAACGAACGAACGAACGAACGAACGAACGAACGAACGAACGAACGAACGGAGCGAGCTATAATAAGACGTTTTTTTCTTTGTTTGCTTGTTTTCTGTGTTGTTTTTCTTATAAAGATTAGAAATTAAAGCGCAAAAACAAAGTATAGGTAGCGTCGCTCTAATATTCTTTGCCGCGCATTGTTGATAAGTTCCACATGAATGCCACTCGGATTCACAGGGTCAAAAAAAGAATAGCTTCATTTGTACCTGTTTTACTTATTATATCACTGCTTGAGCAAAGCTACGCAGCGAAAAATACACGAAATTACAAGACTTTATCCGCGAAAGCCCCAGTGTGTTTAATTTTTTTTAATATACAGTGTTGAAATAATTATACGGTCACACTTGGTTTAAGAAGACGGCAACGAGTTTTATAAATTAATATATTTCTAGATTTTGACTCTCGAAGTTACAGACTCTATCAATAATTCAAAACCATCGACTTCTTGAAAATCAACCAAACACTGAAAGTTTTTAAGTTTTTGGTTAAAAACACGTGTCGAAAGGAAAAGAAAATCAGGTTTTCGTTATTTTCATTTTAACGCGCGGTGGCGCCTAAAATTCCACTTCAGTGCTTTCGAACACTTGAAGCACAAAGATTAAAAGTATTGCTCTCCAAAACAAGCTCTTCTCTGCTAAGGTAAGTGAGCAAAAGGCGTCCTTTTGGAACAACTGTAAACAAACAGCAGTTAAAGACACCCAACGGAAGGAAAAGAAATTCTGTTTTTCGTTTTAATTTTAACGCGCCTAAAATTCTGCTTCAGTGCTTTTGAAGTATTGCTCTCCAAAACAAGCTCTTTTGTGTTCAAGTATGTGAGCAAAAGGCGTCCTTTCGGAACAACTGTAAACAAACAGCATCAACCCATATTGTTCTCGCTCGGCAAAGTGTTTAAGAATGCCATTGCTGTGCGAGAATAGAAAAATGTAAAATTTGTATGAAAGGACAACAAAGAGAGAATAAAACCCGCAAGAACATACAAAGATTTTGTGTGATTATTCTGGCTCGATTAATGCACCGCTAGACACCTTTTTTACATTTCACGGACCAAAGAATTGATAAACACCTTGATCTCGTGAAGAAACCACGACATCAAACAACGTTAACTTCATCCACAACGGTCTTCAGGGTGGAAAGAAGCTTAAAGAACGTACAAATATCAAGAAATGCCCAGATCGAAAAGAGCTTCCTGCAAAAAGCTGACTAATATTGTTCTATTTTTAGATGCTGACTCTTCTCGTATCATTAAACCATAAACACCAGAAACTTCCAATTATCTGACACCGAGAAATTTTTCACTTGACGAAACAAGACTTGAAACACGAAAGGGAGTGGCTCTTGAGTTACCTTAAGAAACATTACAGAAAGTTGTACAATATTGCAAAACCATCGTTTTTCTGCGCTACCAGAAACATCACAAAACAAAAAAGTTCTTGTGCAAGTCTATTAACATTTAACGGTCCAATGCCGACTGTTTATGGCTGAGCGAGCATAAAACGCGAATATTTAAGCGTCGGAATTAAAAAAAAAATAGAATAAAAAACACCTAAGGGTGGATTGTGCGTGCTTATGTGTTGTGCGCCTTTTTGGCACGCACCGAGCGGTATACTCGCTCGAGATGTTCGGCTATAAATTTGTAACAAGCCTGACCAGACGTAAGACTGTTGACTTTACTCCGTCAGACAGTCCCTTCAAGAGATGTATGAACGTGTTCGATCTGACAGCTCTTGGAATTGGCTCGCTGATAGACGCGGGGCTGTATGTTGTTGTCGGCCAGTTGGCGCACTCCGTGGCCGGCCCAGCTATCATTCTGTCCTTCATGATAGCCGCAATAGCCTCGCTCCTAGCCGGTCTTTGCTACGCGGAGTTTGCATCCAGGGTGAGCCGCGCTGGTTCTGGTTACATCTACACGTACGTAGCCATGGGCGAGATCTTTGCGTTTTTAACAGGCTGGTGCATGATTACGGAGTACGTTCTCTCCGCCGCCTCACTTGCAGTGGCTTGCAGCGAGTACATTAACTTCCTTTGCAACGGTTCAGTATACAAGTACTTTATGGAAGAATTCGGAGTTTGGCATGAACCGGCGCTCGCATCGTTCCCCGATCTCTTAGCCTTCGCGCTGGTTATCATTGCAGTATTAATAATCTGCCTGGGCGTCAAACAATCCAAACTCGTCCTGGATGTCACTGTCATGGGTAATCTACTTGTGGTGACTTTTATCATCTTTGTTGGAGCTTACTATTCAGATGCTAGCAACTGGTCGAGCATGGAAAAGTTTGCGCCGTACGGATGGGGTGGAATACTTACAGCCGCGTCTAGCTGTTTCTACTGTTTTACTGGGTTTGACACTATTACAACCGCGAGCGAGGAAGCCATCAACCCAAACGTGTCTGTACCACTGGCTATTCTGCTGTCATTAGGAGTGAGCCTGCTGGTTTACATCGGCGTCATCATAGTGCTCACTATGATGGTTCCTTATTACCAGTTGAAAGACCTCGCGCCTATTGCCGAAGCATTCACCGCACGGGCCTTCAACGTTTCCAAGTACATCGTGTCTACTGGCGCCTTGTGCTCCATGTTGAGTAGCCTGCTGGCTGCGTGCTTTGCTACCCCTCGTCTGATTTACTCAATCGCCTACGACGGTCTCATCTTCGGCTGTTTTACTAAAATGGACGAGGACAGGAAGATGCCTTTGCGTGCCGTGGCCGTCAGCGGAATACTGAGCGCGCTTCTGGCGTTTCTGTTCGACATGGCACAGTTGGTGGAAATGGTGTCAATCATGACTCTCACAACATACACCATGGTGGCTTTGTCAGTGATTCTCACTCGCTACCAGCCGAACCTGGAATTTGTCGCTAGCGACGCGCAACTCACTGAACGAACGCAATCTTGGCTTCGAACTTTATTTAGGAAACGAAAAAAAGGACCGAGCAAAACTTCATACGAGAAACTTCCGCAGTCAGGACATGACAGTGTCACGACAGCATGTCACGCAAGTCCAAGCGAGTGTTCAAACACTGTAGCCAATGCCACGGTAACAATTATGATGTTGGCAATGCTCGCTCTGTGCGTTTATCTCAAAATCTGGATCACGGGCAAAGGCGATATAGAAGCCGTGTCAATCTTCGCTGTGACGGTTAGCGCGTTCGTCACAATAACTTGTCTGATAGTTCTGCAGTTGCAGCCAAAGAACCGAGTGACGTTTTCATTCATGGTTCCTTGCGTTCCTCTTCTTCCCGCGTTCAGTATATTCATCAACTTATTGCTGTTGACCCTCCTTCATCCACTAACCTACGTACGCTTCGCAATGTGGATAACAATAGGTAAGGTGCCCACTTTCCTTTTCACCTTTATTGATGTCACGACTATTAGGTACATAATTTTTTAATGGTTTAATACGACAGAAAAAGAATCAAAAGTTGGAATTACACCATGCACGAGCTAGGATGGCTAAGGTTAAACGAAGACTGACATGGATTGCAAAGTTCAAAAAAATATTTTTTAACGTTTGTATGATGAGTCTACCAGAGCAGATCGTTGCTTCTATTCAGAAGAAATGCAAATTTGTGACGTGGGTAGGGATTCTCAACCATCTTATTTTTAAAACCTTTGTTTTCTCTGTTTTAACAACATGCCTCCCTCTAAGCCAAGCATGAGTCCAGTAAAATTATGCATTTACATTCTTTTTGCTTATAAAAGTAGTTTATAGCTGACTCAAACAACATTAAATTTATTTGAAATATCTGCAACAAAACTCGGGATATGGAAAACTTACTCAATTTGACTGGTATACGATCGGGAGAAAAGAACCAATGCTTGATTCACTTTCGGAAAATCTACAATATTTGTTTGAATTTACAATCCAGTGATTTATGGTGACAGCTAAATTATTAGCAACGCTTCGCTTGTCGGCTTCCCTGTATTGTATAAATGGAACAAAAATACATTGTATTCCAAGATTGAAAAAACCCTTTTAAATGTTATGCATGCATAAGCAATAGGCGAGGATATTGGATGTAAGAACTTTTTGTCCGAGACTAATCCAGTAGCATCGGTTTACCATCTGCAAGATCTATTATGCAATAAGTTTGGAAAGCTATGGCGTTTATAGACAGCTTAGCTAACTTAAGTTCTAACTAAAGTTTTTTGTCTGCTGGAACATCGGGCCAAAAGAAACAATGGGTCTGGAGTAAGCACAACAAGTTATACAGAAACAGAGTCTGTTATCACAACTGAGGGAAAATGACGATAACACATGGCGGCATTGCATATAGCTTCAAGACTCTTCAAGAGAAATGCCGCTATTTGAAATGTTATCAATATTTTGAGGGTTGCAGTGAAAATATTTTCGCCCGCCACACCCTGTCGTTTACAAAAACCTCAACGAAGGTCACAAAAGCAATATTCTGAGCGTACAGCCGTAACAAGCCGCTTTCTAGAACGAATCACTGAACCGGTGAAGTGGAAAAACTAAAAAATACTACACAATGGCAAGCTAAAAGAGTGCATTTTTCTTCGCTTTTAACAGTGTTATTTTACAAAGCTTTTCTTTTCGTCCTTGGAACGAAACAAAACTAAACTATGCAACCAACAGAAGGTACGACTCGAAAAGCAAATGACAACGAATTAGCCATGCGAGAAAAAGTAGCGTCTTTTAAATAATTACTTCAATCACAAGCCGCCCTCTAGAACGAATCACGGAACCTGCGAAGTGGAAAACTAGAAAACAGTATTCAATAGTCACAATGGCAAGCTGTGGGTGTGCATCTTTCTTCGCCTTATTTTTAATAACACATTACAGATATTTACAAGGCTTTTCTTTCGGTCCTTGAAACCTAATCGAAACGAGACCAAACTAGGTCACCAACATACTATAAGTAAAATGGTACCACTCGAAAAGCAAATGACAACGAATCAGCCATGCGAGAAAAAGTAACGCCCTTTAAATAATTACTTCAGTCTCCCTGCGTGAGTCGGTCGGCATAAATTTGGAAAACAATAAGAAGCAGAATGCTAGGTTCAAGAGAGAAGTACCTTTACGTTTAGAAAATAAAATTCAACTAGGAAGTGCGTTGCTGTTAGGAAGTGTAAAATATCCCAGTTGACAACTAAACAGTTGACTCAACTGTTCAAAAAAGGTTTAGGATGATAAAATAGGTTAAGCCTTTACGTAATTATCATACGCTCTTTTGTGTTTCAGGAATGTTTGTGTACTTTCTGTATGGATACCACAATAGCATTGAAGGCAACAAGCCCAAGTCTATTGAATTGGAACTTGATCCAATCCCTTCAATACCTGTCACTGAGACAAGTGCTAATCTTCCTTTGAAGAGACCTGAGTGGTTACAATACGATCAACAAGAGAGTTAAGACTGCTGGACAGTCTGTTCTCTCTTAAAACATGGTATAACTCTTAATGAAGGGCGATGTGAAACACCAGTCAGCTCCTCAGTGAAGCACATGCACCTTAACTACATGCCAGCAGAGAGTCAACAATCACTGAGTTGCTACGCTATTTTGAGGAGCAGTGCAAAATGAACAACAAAATCCATCACTTAAAGATTTCCTAAATTGAGTTTCCTTACCCTGTAGTTTGAAAATTAAAGACAGATTGCTTTGCAGCTGGGAGTTGAATAGTAGTACATGTAGCTTTCAGTTCTTAATTTGTATATTTAGAAAACTAATTTCATTAAAATTTCTAAAAAAAAGCTTCTGACTGTGTATTGACAGCAAAGGCAGATACTGTATGCGATATTAAGGTGGCTGGCAACAGTTTCCAGGACGATTCCAAGGCTTTGACTTTGATGGTTCATTATAACCATTTTTTACCAGTTGATGTTCCAATCACAATATCAAAAAAAAAAAAAAAACTGTTCAAGTATTGGTGAACACACTGTTATCATTTTCCAACACAATAGGTTACCATAGCAACAGTATGACCTGCTAAAACCACCCTTAAATTTAGCTTTAACTGCTAATAACTCAAAAACGAGCTCAGTGACCCCATTTTTTATTGCTGAAATTAGATTAGCAGGTAAGATAAAACTTTTGGCAAAGTTAAAAATTCTGTACATAGGGTTCAGAGCCACCTTAAATTTTCAAACAGCCAGTGAAAAAGAGAGGGTTCAGTAGGGTTAAGGCTATAACCCTTGCAATACTGATAATTTCAAAGCTTTTAACTGACCACTGGCAGCCAGTTTATTCTTTCAAATCTGCTTTAACCTCTTTCTCAGGAAGCAGCTTTCATTTTCAATAATGTAAATTGTTAAGATGGTTGATATCTATGCCACAACAGCCTGCATCAAAACCTGTAGCAACTTTAAAATGAATTTCCCTGTTTCTCTGACGTTTCTCTGAATTGGACAAGGAATTTAGAATTTATCCATCAAGATACCAAACTCCAATTTCTCTGACGCTTTTTGACCTGTAGCAATCCAAGGTAGCTAATCAGCTTGCAAATTTGCCAGAAGAGCACAAGTCTGCTTTTTTCTAGGATGCCATGCAGCAGAGTCATGTCAAAGATCAACTAGTCTGTAATTTGGAGGTCTGTGGTTCAAGCCCTCCACCCATACCACAAGTACATGTAGCTTGATACGTTCCTTGGTCTTCCCAAGGTCAACTTCTCAGCCACACCATCTACATGCCTTTCTTATATATTAAAATGCTCTCTCTGTGTCTGAGGTCTTGGGTTCATAAAATTCAATGTACCTGATAAAACCTTATGTCATAAAAACATTCGTGAAACTAAACCATGAAGTACTCCATTGCTCTTTATAGCATACAGGTAGTGTTATGCTGATTGCTAGTGAAGACTAAGTGATTACCTTTTGAATCAAAGCATTAACATTTTCATCAGACAATCTCTGTTCACCGCACAGTCGCTGGATAACTCGTTTTAAATCATTCTCACAGATGTAATCATCCTCATTGAAATCTGAAAATGAAAGCAAAGGCTTTTATCACACTAAATTTCACAGGCTTCATTCCCCTTTTCCAGCATCTTACAATAATGATAAGAATTTTTTTCGACATTTGCAGTCCAAAGTTGTGGCTCTCAAAATCTTTCAGCTGTTTGACGAAATGAGACACACAGACAGCCATTGCACCACAAGTCCTCAATCCCAAGAAGACACCCATATACTAAACATGTATCTGGCAAACAGAAAACTTGTATACTACAACCACAAAAAAATTAAGGGCATTCAATGTAGCAAACCTATACCTAAGTGTACAAATGTGTATTTGAAATCTGACAAGGAGGATGCCACTAGTCAAATCTGATCGCTCATAAATACTACTGCATACACTTTCTAAAGCCCTAATGACCATGCACCTTGAATAGGTTTAGTGAAATATAACCCTTATTACCTAACACAAGGACAAGTTGATGGGGATGAGGTGATCACAGTGACTACATCAAAGATCACACAAAAGAACACAACACATGCTCAGACTAAGACAATGGCAAGGAGTCTGTGGAAAGCACCAAAACGAAGTTGGAATTGAAATCACCATACCATCCTACCCCCTCTGGCTCTGTAATAACATTGTCAGATGAAAAGCTAACAAACAAACCTACCATAAATTCTAAAGGCATATTCCACTTTCACACTCTTGGGGGCCTACAGCAAAAAGGCTAAGGTTAGAGTCTTTCCAAGTCACATCATAGAAGTTTGAGAAAACTGGACTCTCCTTCCAGGAAAAAATGTCTCATAATTATTACTATAATCACGATTCAAAACCAAGACTAATGAATACAATTTAACTAACAGAATAATACTGTGTTTCAGTTTCTACAAGATTTTGTTAAAAAGTTACATGATGAATTGCACTTTATCTTTAGATATCAGCTTTTCATTGAAACCCATACTGATACAAATGAAATACACTTAATAACAGATTAAAACTGTTAGTATTTCAAGTAAGTTTGTAAACTCACATTTTCACTGAACACTGACATCATATCCAAGAAATCTTCAAATGTGAGTTCACCATCCTTTGATGATGAAAACACTTTGCAAATTCTGTCTTTGAAAGGATTCACCTGCATAGAAACAGACATCACTGTACAAACATCCAAAGATTTAAACAGCGACCATGGTTACCAGATTACAGTGTGATAAGCTACCTGTACAGTCTACCATGCAACTGACACTGTACAGGCTAGCATTTATTTACTGGTTTACACCACAATTTCAGTGTTAAATAATAACATTAGTTACTATTTATATCATGGTAATAGATGTCCAACAGTAGCAATTAAATAATGAAAGAATGAAAGATGCAAATGCAACCATACTACTACTGGAAACATGACCTGAAAAAATTTCAGGCCCTGAATGGGATTCGAACCCACGACCATTGCGTTACCGGTGCAATGCTCTACCAACTGAGCTATCAAAGCCACATCAGAGCGGCCATGTGTGGGTTCAGCCCTATATGTTCAGTGGATGTAATACTCCACTCAAGCATATGAATTCCATGGTAATAGATGTCCAACAGTAGCAATTAAATAATGAAAGAATGAAAGATGCGAATGCAGCCTTAATACTACTGGAAAAATGACCTGAAAAAATTTCAGGCTCTGAACGGGAGTCGAACCCACGACCTTTGCGTTACAGGTGCAATGCTCTACCAACTGAGCTATCAAAACCACATGAGAGCAGTCGTGTGTGAGTTCGGCCCTATATGTTCAGTGGATGTAATACTCGGCTCAAGTATATGAATTCGCCAGCACTTCCAGCAGTTATAAAATGATAATTATAATAGTTATGACATAACTGCTTAATCCCTGTTGATTAAGTTGTGGTCATTTTCAGGTCATAACAGGTTGCCACAGCAACCATAACCTGTGAAAAACACTTAAACTTTACAATGGAATCCCACGTTACGGTCACCTCATTAATACAGTGGCCTTGCTATTATGGTCACTTGTTTTTGCCGCATCAAAACGCCCATTCCTTTTCTTTTAAGAAAACCCTGTTAATGCAACCACCTCGTTAATAAAGCCACACTCTGAAATCCCAATTAGTATAATCCTTTGTAATTTTACCCTGTTTATATGGCCAGTCAAGCCAATTATGTTCATCTTGCCATTGTTAATATTGCAAGTAGTGATTAAAGTTTCAAGTTTTACAAAATTATACCAGCATTCCATATACTTCTTACCGAACAGTTGTTTAGAAGCACAACTGTGATATGTCTGTTAATCAAGACGTCACTCAATGAAGACCAATCATGACACTACCCTGTTAATACAGCCTCCCTGTTAATACGGCCAAATATTCATGGCCCATTGGTGACAGTATTAACAGGGTTCCACTGTACATGTAACTTTAAATGCCCATAACTTGAAAATGAGTTCCCCATATTTTAGTTAAGGTATGCCTACCACTACTTCTACGATTTCAAGATACACGTACTTGGAACAATTGTCTCATCTGAACTTATCTGCACCTTTAACTGCTATTATTATACATTGTAGTCACCATCTGTCTTCTCATTGGCTAAAAGCATACAGTTAATTCTGGGAAACAGCACAACCTACAGATTCACTAATCTGCTAATTCACTAATCTTCTAATTCACTAATAATTCACTAATCTGCTAGCAGATTAGTGAATAATCCATAGGTTGCACACACAATGCATGATTTCCAAGAGCAATGTCAAGTTCACGTAAGAACATGGCTTGTCAAAAATAAACTGTGTTCGGTGCGATAATGCATTTGTCGTTATTTCACTTTCAATTATGAGATTCGGTTTTTGTGATATCTGAAATAATCAAAGTCTCAGTTAGTGTTATCAGCCTCAGCCTTCAGCTTCAGCTGATAACACTTACCTGACCTTGATTATTCCGGATATCACAAAAACCTCATCCAATAATTGTTTAAAATTTACTCATGACAAAACTTTTGACTTAATATACACATACCCTTAGTTCTGGCAAGGTCATGATCTTTCTTGAAGAAAGTTTTGCATTCTTGTCAGCCCTCACAGCATCTGGGTCAAGTTGTTCAAACCTTTTATGACAACTAAGGAATTAAAATAAAACAACATCCTTTACTTTTACTTGGATTTTCCTAAGCTTGCATATATACACGTAGTACCATTGGAGTGATAAAAGAAATACTATCACATTATTAAAGCAGTGACATGGGCAAGCTAAAAGTGACAAATAGGACAAGGTCTCCTTGACCAAAAGCACCTGCCTGCTTTGGTTAAAGTGCACCTAATCCCCCCAATTTTTTTTTTTCGCTAAAACGAATCCACTTGTTATTTGAAGCATTTGGGCGAAAACATTTTTGAATTTGGTTGAATCCTCGATTTTCTATGCCCTTTCAAAGTCACGCCTGAAGTGTTACACGACCACGTTTCAGGGAGTCTGGGGCGGCGGTTGCTGATGACGTCTACCCAGGAACCAAACACAATGGCGCCTCAGTCAGTTCTCTGCATTTGCTCGAGAAAATCGAAAACAAAACTAATCCTTCCAATATATTTTGGGACTAAAACGTCTAAGTTTTGTTTCAGAATCATTTCTTTTTCGTCACTGGAGTCAGAGTTAGGTTTCGATTCGGAAGACAACGAAATAAACTGCGATCAAGCACGTTCGACAATAATTGTGAACCCACTACTTAGAGCTTTGAGAACAATTTGCAATATTTCAAGCAACGATGGGGAAGACTTCTTTGCGGACGAGCTGCCCGTTTACATTTGTCCTTAGCGAGAATGTATTTTGTCAAGGTACTGTATGGTTGTTCTATTAAATCCAGTTTGTGTTTTACTTCCTGGAATACTTCATGTTTATAAGAGCGACATAAGTATTGCAGTTTTCGAGACTTGATTACTCCAAAACACTGGCTTCGATTGATTGAAAATCATAGAATTGTTTGGAACTGTATTTTTGAAGCTGCGGGAAGCAAAGGCGGAAGGAAACATTTCATACAATTACCGATTTCACATTGTCACACGTTTTAAGTCGTAACTCCAAATAACCAATGTAAATTTTTCTCAAAGTTTGCAAAAAATTTGTCTGATAAGCGAAAAGGATGTGTTCCCTAAGCGGTCCGCAGATAATGTTACGCGGTGACATTTTTGACACTATTGCATAGAATGTTTATCACACTGCTGATTTCCAAACCTTCTAAAAACTCTGTGAGTGTAACAATTTTGTTATCATGTAATTCTAAAGGATTAATCTTCAACTTTTATCTAAATCAAAAGAGAAATAAGTGCTGGTTGGCGGCCTACAGTTGCGACCTATTTACACATCAGTATATTTGGTCGTAACACTTCTTGATTGATCACTCAACTTTGCCAGCTATTTTATAAATACTGCGGGACTGGAAGATATAGGTTGTCGGTAGTATTTCGACAAATTGCTGGTTGCATTTGGCTTTAAGCAGAAAATTTTGAAAATAGCGTTTGAAAGTCTGCGGAACAAATTCCAGTGAGAGTTCTTTAATGGTTCTCACAGACTCAGTTCGCTGTTTCGGTTCAACAAAATCAACCATCGTTTATGTCTTTATTGTTCCATTGACCAATCATCGCCAGTAAACTGTACAGGATATCTTTTTTAGATCTGGGATATTGCTGCAACAGCCGATAGCACTTCTGGAAGGCATTTCTGCGCACTTTTCGAATGTGTATTGCACCATCCTGAAGGAAATGAGAGGACGTCAGATATTCGACCTTCCTAGGTAGACGTCACAACAGCCGCTGGACCCATTCTCCTCAAACTCAGTCGTGAAACAAAATGGAGGTGTTTTGGAGCTATTTTTGAGATTTCATCGGGGCACAGAAAATCGAGGATTTAACCGAATCCAGAAATTTTTTCACAGAAGTATTTCAAATAACATGTAGATTCATTTTAGCGGAAAAAATTTTGGGGGTTAGCTGCACTTTAACAACCTCACAAACCCATTTGTTGAGACACTAAATCACTACACATTTCACCAATTGTATAGAGAGTACTTTTACAAGAGTACAGTGTATAACCTAGTTTTGACATGCAACAAACTGATTGCCATTTTCATTACAGATGGTAATGATGTAAGTCAGGTGTATTACTTTTGCAGGCCTTGAGCAACTATAAAAAAACATGAAGTTCTGACTGTCCATGTTTAAAGTCCAAGGATTGGATCTGTCTTACCTATATAACTGAGTACCAGTCACAGACTAAATCAAAACTACAGTCGAACCTCTCCACAACAGCCACCTTGGGGACAGAGGAAAGGGGCCATTGTAGAGAGGTGGCCGTTATGGGGAGGTAGGGGTGTAATGTAACACCTGTTTTTTTTTTTTTTTTTTGGGGGGGAAAAAATTTTTTTTTAAAAAATTTTTTTTTTTTTCAAATTTAAATAAAATTTTTTAAATAAAAAAAAAAAAAAAAAAAAAAAAAACAAAAGAAAAAAGAAAAAAAAAAAAGGGGGGGGCCGGGGCCTAAAGAACCCCCGGTTTTTTTTTTTTTTTTTGAGAGGGAACAACATTTTTATTCAAAAAATGCTTATTTTAGCACATATAAATCAAACTGTATCAATCAAACAGAAACTAACAGAAACAGAGATCAATGGCACATGGTACAGATCAAGTTTGGTGACCTTTGACAATAAAAAAATGTGGTTTTGTGTGCACCATTTGTCAGTCATTGACTAACTGGCCATTCAGTAGAGAGGTTGCTTTGGCAGTTGGGACGAGTTTTAGCAGCCCAAGGCTGTGATCTAGCGGAGCCCAGACACCTCAGGTGACAGAAATTTTCCACTAGATGGTCTAACCAGGAAGGCAAAATTGTCCACACAACAGGTCAATTTGCCCGGTGGCTGGCCCTTAATAAAACGCCTGCCCTGGTGAAAAACGCTGCAGAATCTCTGAGGATATTACAAGATCTTTAAAGACCTTCTATACATCTTTGAAGATACGGATCATTGGAGGGTTTTAGGCTGGTTTCACCTTTTCAGTTCACTATGTTCGAGTTCTCTACATGTTCGCTGTACCCACAGGTCAAGTTTTCACTACCTCAGCTAACTGAGTTTGGCTCAGCAGTGCATAAAAGAATGAGGAATACTCTACGTGCGTGTTAATTCTTACACCTAGAAATTTAGAAGCGTCAGCTAGTAGTGTACAGTTGCACTGACTTTGATACAGTTTAGTTTTACAAAGTTTTAGCTTATTGATAGTAGTGAATGCAAATTAAACAGGTAGCGAGCTGGACATTGTGTGTAATGAACATGTAGTGAGCCTGAACGTAGCAAACTTGACAGGTAGCAAAACTGGCTGTTACCCTTTGGAGGATTGTTAAAAATCTGTGCATGATCTTGTAAAGTTCTTAAACGAAAGATCTTGTGAAGATCTCTCTAAGGATCCTCTCAGATCTTCAAAGATCTTGGCAAACTATGTTTTGCATTACATTCAGACCTTCAAGGCAAATTATGTGGTTGCCCAACGTATACATTTGTAGACACGAAAATAATTAAATTTACATGTAAAAACGCCATAACATGACACCACATTTAATATACGTATGTATTCATTGCCTGGATTCCTGTGACAAACTATCACTGCCTAGATACCCTAGGTACTCTGTTTAAGTCATCTTTATATCAGAATGCCTCACAAAATTCAGAATCTGCTTAACTGGTTTTCCACTTCCAAAATTGTCAAGTTTGTACTAAGCTACATTTTGTGTATAAGCTTATGGTGCTTATGTTTCGAAAACTAGCCCGTTAACCATTAGAATTATGTGCAGTTGACGCATACAAAACATCAACCTAATAAAATTACTACAAGCACTGTAACACTACATGGCTTCCCCAAAAACTAAAAGAAAACAGCAATAAACTTACTGTAAGATTTCCTTTTGTGTAAAATACGTCAGTTCCTATAACCATATAAACACATTCAAATTGCAAATTAACACCGCCATGAAAACTCCCCAAAATACAGAAATAACACTATGGGGAAAACCCGAAACAGCAGAAGTATCTAATATGACTAGAAACGGTTATTTCACCTGGTAATCTTTAAGTTCTTCTTCCGTGAATTGGGAATGATGGCCCCCCATCTTGGACGAAACGGACAAAACAAGGAAAATTGTGATGACGTCAGGTCAGCCTCGGCTTCATGCTGTTGTACATCGTCGCTTAGCAATCTGAAAGTCGATTTCACTTCACGATCAAGATGGCGGCCTTGAGGTCATTTTGCGCCATTACAATCATCGTTTCTGATCGTTAGAAGTGCACTAAAGTATTGTAAACGGAACTTAAAAAGATATAGGAATGCCAACCGTGGATAAAAAGGGGAACTATGGAGTGGACGCTCGGAAAGGTGAAGTTGGTAATGAGGTAGCATCTGCGACTGAGTCCAGTCAAAATAACAACAGGAGTCCTACAAAAGCCAAGAAATCACTCACAGGGCGGTCTGCATTCAGCGAGACAGATCTGAAAGCCAAATTTGCTGCAACTGAGGATGGCAGCACTACAAAAGATGGGGTTCTGGCTCGTTATTCGGAGAGTGATATTCAGCTGGTAAAGTTGGATGTGCCCTTAGTTTTCGATGACTCAAGGTCTGAAGTTAGTGGCCTGAGTGGCGGCTCTGGTTTGGCAATAGTGCCTTTTTCGGATGGCAGAAGTTTAATTTCACAAGAGAGTGGGCAAGATCTTGTGCCTGTGGAAAATGAGATGGTTTCAGCGGAGGGTCATGATAAGAACTTGGAACAGGAAGAGAAAGGTACATGTATTACAGTATGGGCAGTATATTTATAAACGTACCTAATGGTACCTTTTTGTTATGCTCCAGTGGCATACAAATCAAGTTAATGGTCGAGCCATTGGTTGCATTTTGGCGAGTAGTCGAGCCAAAATACCCATGGTGAGAGAGTTCGGTAAACATATGTCATCATCTGCCTGTGTGATTGACTCCCTGGCTGATCATGGAGGGGCCTTTGTGGAAGATTCCCTCTACCCTTTGCAGGGGTTTCATTAATGTTTTTAGCAGGAGGGTAACTGGTTTTCACAGGTGGGCAAAACTTTTTGAGCTGAAATTCGTTGTTAGAAACACTTTCCTCTAGGTGGTTAAACCAGGTGGGCAAAATCATCATCACAGCTGGTCAATTTGCCCAGTGCCTGGCCCTTAATGAAACGCCTGCCCTTGTGATAAAAATAAAGATTGCTTCATGTTGAAAAGTCCTTGATTGACAAAGGAGTCAGTCTCAGGAAGAAACCATTGACATTTGTATAAGCCTTGAAATCTCTAAAGGAACTTTTGTGCATGCTGTGCAACCTGGAAGTGGCGGGGGAGGGGGCTACTTTAGGAATTTCTGGGTTGTGATGTGCTGCTGGGACCCTGGAACCCTTAATCTATACCAGAGCTAGTTTAGCTGAATTTTGCTACCCTATAGTAAAGTAACCAGTATTAAAACCACCGATTTCCATCTGAATCCCAATTTTTGACAGTTAATAATATCCAGTAGTACTTTATGATAGTCATCTATTGACGCTGTTGAGGCTCAGTTGTAAAAAAGTTAAACTTGCCAATTTCTTTTTTTTATCTATTTGAGTGGCAATTCCTGGTTTCCTTAGTCTAGATAAAATCTTCAACCAACTGGTCAGTTTCATGAAAAATGATACCCTATTCTAGACCCAAACGCTCTGATTTATATACCCTATGCTAGAGTAAACTGCTTGAAAACCATACCCTTCACAGC
>Ga0126338_10001347_pt1 | contig 15772 bp, 4 predicted proteins | sample OrbCmetagenome_2_FD_92529 | JGI IMG/M metagenome (GOLD analysis project Ga0126338, IMG submission 92529) | Coral microbial communities from Petempiche,Puerto Morelos, Mexico - Orbicella C C metagenome | ecosystem: Host-associated > Invertebrates > Cnidaria > Coral | place: Petempiche,Puerto...
AACAGTCCAGTTGAAATGAAAACAAAGACTATCAGGTTTGCATTATAAACTTTGCATAACTGTATTTGAAAACATACTGCAACAAAGCAGAATCAACTATCAACTCATAGAAATCGAGAGTGAATAACTTAATTGCTGTAGACGAAGTAGTGCCAAGAGAAGATTAAGGTGAGACTTACCTAAGGAACTATTGGCTGAAAGTTGCCTCTTGGAAATTTGATGTTCTTAAAACAAATATTTGCCCGAGAAGCGAAGCTTGGAGAACAAATATGCTAGTTTTACTGGAGAACATCAAATTCCAAGGGGCAACTATCAGACCCATAGTTCCGAGACATAAACATTCTATTGTCTTTATTCTTCACCACTAAATTTTCTTTCGCGTGCCAGTTCAAAAATCATATTGAATTATTTTCAACTCTTTTAGATGAAAGGCGTGAAAGAAGATATAAAATAGCCAGTCTTATTACAACAACTTGCGTCTTTCAATTTTTTTTTTATGAGCCCGCTGTTTTACAGAAACACTTTCAGGGACGAGTGCTATTCATCCGGGTATTTTCTTCGGACGGGCACTATGGGTAGATAGTGTCTCTCCACAGATGAACGCTAACGCTTCACGTGATCAATTTAAACCAATAAAAATTGGAGAAAATTTTGTGATGAACTATAATTTTGTGGTGAACTATAATAGCTGATTGTGTACGGTAGCTCAGCCAATCAGAATGCAGCATTTGAGTTAGTATCATACTAGTAGAATCTAAGTAAAACTCGATAGAACCACGGAAGCCCAAGCAGTTTAAAGCCCTGGCCAAACGATCGCAACATTTCAACGCATCATATCGCAGCATTGTTGGGCGTAACATGTCGCGCGCATTTGGCCACCCTGTTGCGACGTGTTGCGAAATGTTGCGTGTTGTTAGCTCAAGTTTGAAGCCCCGGTCAAACGATCGCAACATATCAACACAACCTATCGCAGCATTGTTGGCCCAGCATTTGCAAGCTCCGGCCAAACGATCGCAACATTTCAGCACAACATATCGCAACATTGTTGGGCGCAACATGTTGCGCGCGTTTGACCACCCTGTTGCGACGTGGTGCGACATGTTGGGTATTGAAACTCGAGCTAGTGCGCAAGCCCGGGTGCAACATTGTTGCACGAACGTGGCCAAACGACTACAACATCATGCAACATCCAAAAATGTTGCATGAAAAATTTGACCAGTTTCAAATTCAAAGCCCCTGCCAAACGATCGCAACATTTCAACGCAACATATCGCAACATTTTTGGGCGCAACATTTTGCGCGCGTTTGGCCAACCTGTTGTGACGTGTTGTGACATGTTGGGTGTTGTTGGCTCAAATTTAAAAATGATCAAATTTTTCACGCAACATTTGTGGATGCTACATGAAGCTGTGGTCGCTTGGCTAGGTTCGTGCAACAATGTTGCGCCAGGACATGCGCAGTAGTTCGATTTTCGACTCCCAACATGTCGCCACACCTCGCAACAAGATGGCCAAACGCGCGCAATGGACACCAGAAATGTGCATCACAAAAGAAACAAAATGACACCTGTTGTCATGTTGCCAGGGCAACAACTTTGTCACTGGTCCCGTCTTAGTTAAAACTGAAATTCCCAGTTTTTGTCTTAAACAAGGATCATCTACTCCCAGCAATCTAATGAGGAGAGTTTACCTGATATGGGAACCATGTGTGTTCCGAGTAGGATCCTCTGTCTTACTTTAAAGGGTTGCAAATGGGGATGTTTGGTTTTTGACAGAAAGAATCTGGAGCCAAGAGAGTTGCCATGGCAACGGCACTCCGGAGTCATTTGATTTCTTTTGTGATGTAAATTACTGGTGCCAATTTTTACGAACACTGCTCCAATATTTCTAGAGATATTCTTTGGTCAATATTTTACCGTGTTAGCTGCACAACTAATGATTTTTGATTGATTTTGAAGTGATGACGTCATCACTTTCCTAATTTGCGTAATACAGAACGTCAATATCTCTAAAACGAAGACAGATATTTCAAAAACAAAAAAGCTATTCTTCTGTATTTTGAAAAGCCTTCCAAATAGGCAGCAATTATTTTTCAGTTCATAGGCACTTTAATATAGTTGAGAGATGTGTTCTATTTCTTAAATATTATATTTGTCCTTTATTTTATTGAACAATTTCGAGCGAAAGTCTCATATTTATTAGTTATTAAGCATCAATTCAGTTAAGTATGCCCCATGCAAACTATGACATTTCAAAAGTATTATAACCCATAACAATGACTAACTGAAAGTACAATAAATTTTGACAACAATACAAAGAGACTTACCGCTTGGATCCGAGTTAGTTAATAGTATTTAAATGAGTTCAAAAAAAGAGTGTCTTCTTTCTTACTTAAAGTGGTTTTCACTTGAGTGCAGAAACTAATTCGCATTTTCTTTGGCTTAAAAGCTCGCTCCACTCTATAAGCCAATTACGCCTCTAATCAATCGTGATTCGCTCGCGCTCGTTGTCCCGCGCTTGGCGTCAGCTACGTGCATGTACTTACCTTAAGTTTTGATTGATTTACTGGGTTGTCTGTGTCCTTGGTGATTGGCAGACTTGTGTGTGACAGTGAGTGCTGCTTCAACCGGGCCACTTGACTTCATAGACTTGCTAAACAAGACTTTCATAGATCACCGTTTTTTTTTCAGGCGAGTTGATCCTTCGCCCGAAAGCAGCGTGACAAAGTCGAGAATCAGTCGTGTGTTTATATGTCTTTTTCCTCGGTGCCGGGTGCTTGCCAAACTTGAAAAATTGACAGCTAGTCAGAATACCATTTTTTCCTTGAACAAGAGAACACAATTGCAACGTCATCACATCTGTTAAACGAAGGGAAATGAACCGACAAACAGAATATCTGAAATAAGTATTTTTTCTGAACTTCACTGCACTTTAAGTCAAGGGGGTTTGACCTGAGCTACCGGGATATCTATAATCAGCACATATGTCAGTCCACTATTAAAACTCGAGCAAAACAAGTCGAAATGACCAGTCAATCAAACGCTCATTTGACAAAAGTCAGTTTGGGGATAAATTTCATTTTGGGTCAAGGGACATCATAATCGCGTGAGCAGATGGTTGGGATGCGAGATTCATTCGCGGAAAGTCAATTTGTCCCGGCGGCGATAATTGAGTATATTTTCATCCATAAAAGAGGGCACCAAATTTCCTACTTTCCGGATCACTTGCTTGGCCATTAAAATCTCCATTATCTGAATGTCATAAGTGAGACTGGTTTATACCAGATCTGTTAGCCAATGGGAACTGCAGTTTACTGTCGAGCTTTTGAAAACGCCACTTATCAAGCGTGTCGCTTTCGACGGTGTTTGTTTAAAGTTCTTAAAAGGCCAAAAATGGAAATTTCTCAGTCAATTTGCTGTTCTTACAGACCGGATTTGTCTGCTTCAAGCGGAATACTTAGAAAAGGACTAGATAACTAAAGGTAGGTGTAACATTAGGTGTCTTGGGAATCAGATGCTGAGGTGAAACAAAAGAACCGTCAGTTCAGTCATGCCTGGCCCGGCCAATTTTATTGTGTACAAGTGGAACACATCTAAGAGAAAAAGAAAAGCACCTTTACCGTTAAAGAGTTTGACACTGTTTTTCAGTGAGGAGTTTTCACCGGAAAGGGAAAAATCATGTGAATTTTGTGGGCACTCTTTTTTTAGAACATGTCTTTCTTCAACGTAAATTCTACTGCGTGGGCTTTTGAAAGAATAGCACACCGGACTTTCGCTTGCAACTTTTGCAAGGGTATTGTTTTTGTTATTTGCTTCTGTCTTTTTTTACTTTCCTCTCCCAAAAGATTTCCTGAATCTAGCCAATGTTTTCTTGATTCGTTTGATGACTGAAAATTCGACGCCATACACGATGTGCCTGAACTATCTTCGGTAAAAGGAAAGATATAAATATATTTGATAGCAGGACGTTTAATTTCTGTAAATAGCAGGAAAAAAAATAGATCTTTCTTTTTTATCGCCTGTTAGTTCTTTCCCGTTGGTTAAATGCTTTGGCAAGCTCAAAAGATAAAAAAAGCCTTTTATTGCTTCCTCTCATTACTAAAAGTTTTCTACAACACTTACGACTCGTAGCAATTTATGCAAAAAATAGAGCCAGGTTTACAAGTAGCATAACCCGCCTTCGTTTTGACAGCTGTCAAGAAAGAATTCTGTCTATCATAACACCATTATATCTTACGCTTGTGGACCAGTATAAATGCGATGCTTTCCCTGAAAGGAAAAGAGAAGAGAAAAGATAGTTTTGGCTAATAAAGAAATATCCCAGAGGAAGCTGCTAGCCCCCCAACGGAGGTTTTGACAAAATGATTGTTGAAAAAACATCTGGCTGGTATTCAAAAGCCGAGTGTACTTGTTTTAGATGAAAATACCCCGTTTATTAGCTTTTACTCCATGAATATTTCATTTCATGCACCAAACGATCTTTTCGCGAGATCAGTATATCGTTCGCACTTATAATTAGCACCATGCCAGAAAGCTGTTATTCCAAGCTTTAAAAGCCCTTCGAACCGGCGCTGAAAATATATCACCGCGGGCTAACGGACGATTGCTAACGAAGCTTAAGTCGTAAGGTTTTCGACTGAATGACTGCCATCTTGAATGAGCTTGGAAAAACTTGGTAAGCTCTATGTTTAATATCGTAAACTAAATATGAATCTATATTGGTTTTATCTCCTGTTGCTTCTATTGGTTTAAAACGTCCAATACAAGAGTTGAGATCAAATATTCAACTGTCAAAATATAAATATAACTTACCTGAGTTTATATTACCCCGTATTTCACAGTTCCCTAAATGTGATCTCGGTGTCAAACGGATGTTGTGTTTTCTATGAATTTAAGAATCGATCTTTCGACGGAGCCATGTATCTTCTTTTTAATTTCCAGAGAGTTTGTTAAAGGAGTCAGTGATGTTTATCTTACAGACCCACCAATGAACTTAGTTGTCTTGATAAGCAGATGAAGCGAACAAGTTGATCAAACAAGCCATTATTTGAGCGAAACGGGAACAAAATGGAATAAATTTTCAATTTCGCGGATATTTTACGTAAACATTCGCCATTACTAATGTTTGCGAAATCGAACTGGTTCTAATGAGCAAAGTCATAAATTCATAATCGAACTCGGGATGCTTTGAAGTTCGCATTGCTATTGAAAACTCTGTAAAAATTTAAATCAAAATTAGATTTCGCTTTAGTCTAGCTTTATTACCATGTAAAAGAATAACACTTTTTGGCTATTCTGAATAATTTCTTTGCTTCTAAACACCTGCCTTGGTTCTTCATTAGATTTGTTAACATAAAAATGCTTTATACGCTCTTCATTGTCAATTCGTGCCGAGAAAAAGCCAATCCGAACCGCAGTGCAGGACATGATCCTGTAAATAGCTTTGATGTCTAAATGGGCCCATTTTAATTTCCCTTCAACGAAATGAGAGAACGAGGTCCTAGAAAGGCTCACATTGAAAGGAACAGTTTGATCGTGGGATTCGATCTGTGTCGGTATTACGCAAAGAAAAAAATATCTCATGTTTCATGCCAAAACATTTTCATTTCCTTCTGTAGGAGATCGACAACGCAGGATCGACGAGTATTTTGTTGTTTCCGATTTTCAATTCCGGCTGAAGCTATGAGAGTCATATATTATAGGTAATGAAACTAAACATAAATACAGTTAAGTTATATCTTCACGTGCCAGTCCATAACGAGTTTTCCGGCACAGAGTATGAGATAGTCGTTCAGTGATTGGTTAAAATGTACAATGACAAGAAAATTTGCACTCCAGGGCAAAGCCCGATTAAGCGAACCCTAGGATTTGCGAGAATTTTGATTTCATTTTTATAACTTCTCAGTGAGGTTTTCTGTTTATATTGTTTGACCCTCGGGTTTGAGTTGGAATAATCTCTAACTACACGAAAGAGACCAGAAGATAAGCAGTGAAAATAGTTTTTGTTCAAGGAAAATTAATACTTCGGTTCACTTTGACTCCTGGGCTAACATCAACCGGCTCTTGAACAACCCAGCCCAGTAGAGGAGCAAATCAACCTTTGTTCGGAGTGTTTTTCTTGCGGGCCCGGCAATTCATTTTGTGGGCTTTCCGCTTATCTTCGGGCAGGACATCCTTCATATAAGCACACACAAATTATCGCTCGAATTTCCTCAACTGATAGATCCAGCACAATACTGTTAAGTAGTCAGTTATTGAACCTTGCCAACCACACCCAACCGGCTTGCTGATTCTGAATGCTCCAATTTCTTCTTTTAAAACTTGGTACGATGAGAATTTATAACTTTTCTTTCTAACTATTAGGAAAATTTTCTTATTTACAAAATGAACAACTAGGGTAGAATTAAATTGACATACAACCATAACTGCAACTAGGTCACTCTCTACGTCGACTTGTTCGCCAGCGTAACAAGTAACTTATGATAGGCACAACACTGAACGTAATTGATATGGGACCTTTTTCATCGAAATGCTTGGCTCACCAACCATTTTCCTATTCTGTTTGTCCTGGGAAATTTAAAAAAGGTGACTGACTTAGATGACAAAACACGAACTTTGTATCTAAATTAATCGCTGGCTACTATGCACAGAAAACCAGAGTTTTTTGCTTTGTTTGCTTTGGTACTATTAAGTGTGGTAAAGACCAGTTGTTTTTATGCAGCCTCTGTATCACCCGCGGCGAGGAGGACCCGATCTAAAACAAAGCAGTATATCAATTATCTCAGTGATATAAATAACCACGACACCTTTATTAGTCAATACTTTAGACAACGTAGCATCCACGAATTGTTTTCTTATCCTGTGAATGGTTCTTTTTCTGTGATAACTTTATTTTTAACTGTAAATAGGTTTATATATTTTTACTACATATTTTCCTCTTATTTATTTATTTATTTATTTATTTCTCGTGGCATATCTGTAAACTATAAAGCTAAGCGTTTGTTCCCCGTTAAATAAAATATTGTGTTGCATTCATTTCCGTCCTTCCATCTCACCTTGTTCCCTGGGTGTCACGCCGTCTTTAGTTTGATGATTCGCTCGATTTTAAAATGGAAATCAAAACCGGCTGGTGAACATAACGGCAACGGGGCTAATATCCTCCGCTGAAATTTTGATTATTACTTCATTTCTTGCTATTTAATTTTATTTAACGTTTTTCAGATTTACGTATTCCTAGGTGCCATCTTTGTCCCACTAAAACTCCACTCTCCTGAGATATATTATTTTTTCTCTTTCAAAACTTATCAATGTTTTCACAATCTGCATTTTCAGGTAAAATCGAAATTTCCCATGTTTATGTAGGCGTTTTAAGAGCTCCTTCGCAGCAGTGAATCGTTGTCGAAAAACACCCCCACCCTACTCCTCTGCACGCCGACATTTTCCATATGTTGGTATCATTGCTTTTAGATCGTCTTCAACGTCCATAAAATCAACTGAACACCGAAGACGGACTTGTGGCGCGTTTCATGTTTTCGTGCAGGTTGAAGCTGCCTTGGCTGTCCGCCTGAGCTAAATCCGCGTCAAAGAATAGGCTATTTATAGATCCTTCTGGGATTTCCAACTGTTAGTGATCTATAAATAAGTTGAAGGATTACCTAGTGAATAAGGCCTTTATTGGGGATTAACTGTTTCCCCCTTCAACTTCACTTGCCTACGCACTATGTTCACGCAAACCAAACGACCATTAACACTAGACAATTCCGTGTTGAGGTATTTTTTTGTTTGTTATGCTGCGTGGGTTATCTTATATCAAGAGCTCTGGCAATACCTGTGACCGAAAGGCCAAGATTTTGGTTTTCTCAGTTTCGTTTACAATCGGCCCAAGAATGTATACTACAGGTACGTAGAGTGTTAAGCGCGTTTATATCTGGCCAAGTGATTCCACATTAGAAACTATAGCAAACAAGGATTATTTCTGAATATTACAAATGACATTTCCATACAAATTAAGACAACCTTAAGAAAAAAGTCGGCCGACGTTTTTCACGCTCACCCGAATGGAATCTGTTTTAATCTCCCCAATATTGTACATCAGAAGCAAATCACCTTGAATAGGTGATATGCTTCTGTGTACATCCAGTACCCCTTTGTGATAAGTTGTCTGTGTTTCGTTTACATTCTTCTAAAAATTAAAGCCCTTCTATGTCCAATTGGCCAGAGCCGTGCTAGCCCCTTTAACTACCTTTAACAGGAGTTTTCTCAGTTTCTCTGGCACTTTTCACAGTAAACGTACTAGAGTACACAAAACATTTATTTACAATCGCTCGTTTCTCTTGATTTGAAATCATATCGATGACAAGCGCGATTGCCGAGTTACAGGTATACGGGCGTTTTAAAAATAAGAAACGATAACGCTTCATGTTATGGTTATTATGTTTATTTATGGAGCTAAATTCGCTCCATTCCCATTAATTTCCTTTAATCAAGATTTATACATCAAAATACAAGCTTAGGCAATTTTGACAAGCTTATTTTACTTGCTAAACAACAGCTGCATGTAATTTTTCTTAGATTGTCAATTAAATTTCGAGCTACACTGTTTCGATTGGTGGTTCATGGATTAAAATTTGCTTTGCTCTAAATGCATTAGAATAAAACAAAATGGAAGTGATTATTTTATGACATATAGCATATACATCACTCTGATGACTGAAAAGAAAAAAAAATAATTGATTTGAGGCCATAAGCGAGGAAACTCGACGCCTTGTAATCGAAAAATGTTGCCTTTTCATTTCCTTCATTTACAAGGGAGAAGGTTTGGCGATTTTGTTGATCGAACGGGGAAGTTGAACGGTATTCGGGGTAGAAAACAAAGGCAACATTTTTAAAGCTTCTAATCTGCGGCAACAAAAACTCAATTAGGGAAAAGTTCGTCGCAAATCTCCATTTGCCTCCGATCATTAGTCCATTACCAAGAGCGAGCAAAATTTAAAGCCTGGCCAAGAAAGAAGGTACTTTCACTCAAACAGCACTTATTTAGGGCTGTTTTAACCCGAAAGCATATTTTAATGGAAAAGTCTCTTTACTCGAACAACTATCGTCAGTTATTTCCTGTTGAAAGTGGAGTAATATTTCGTCTTGCTTTTGGGACATGAGAATATCGGGTCACCCTCATGTTTGAAGGAGTTCGCTGTGGGAACAAGTGGACGACCAACATCTCGCCGCTTACGAACGCGCACTTGAGAAAGAATTCCTGAGGCTTTCATCGCTCTTCATATTGACAAAACATTCAATTACTTTGCGGATTTGTATGACTCGACGGGAAAAGGGAAAACAAAACAGAAAAAAAATATTTTTGAGGGTGTTGCTACAGTCGCCCAATAACACTCCATTCGTATTTTATCCAGCCTGAGGTTTGACTTCAACGGTCTAAAAAAAGCTTCAGTTTTACCGCCTCAAACCACGAATTGACCACGTTGGGCTCGATCTGTTTCATTGGTATCGCTTCGAGGTAAGTCACGAATCATCGAATCTAATTTTTTTGGATGTTTCGACTAGACAAAGCGATCGTACAAAGAAACAATATGGAAGTGGTGCAGTAATGCTCGACTGGGGTGGCAATAACATTACATGAAACAGTCGGCGACGTTTTCTTTTGGCTAACTGCATTAGATCAATTTATTTTTATAATTTTCTAAACCCTTTGTTTACTTTAGCCTCCACCTAGTTTACTGCGCAAAATATTTTAGTTTGCGGAGTTTTCTTGGGCAACACGCAATGTTTAAGTCAAAACCTTTGCCCAGGACTCATTAAAACGTAAAAAGGTGAGCACGATGCCCTTGAAAATAAGTTATCAATTCCGGGTTGGGTATTTACCGAGTATAAATAATAATATCGACTAATTTCTTGAGGGAACATCGAACCACAATGCATTAATTAATGTAATTTCAGTCTTTTCGAAACAACTTCTGATGGTTACAACGAAGGCAACCGTTACAAATACTCTGTTATATTCAGCTTTATATTATCAATGAAAGATGATTAAAAGAAAGAGAACTAATGTCGGCGAAAAGTTAAAAAATACAGCGAAGAAAACGGACCGCTCTCTTGAGAGGAAAGCTCCACAGTTTGCATAACGCGTGGGTTTTTGGCGCGAAAACACCTGCTTCGTATTTGCAACAATAATCATGACGGAAAAGAAATAACCTAGCGTGTGCTTGGCTAGTTTCACAAAGAAACAAAACGCAGTTTGACAGAACTCACTGTTCCCTGCTCGAAGCATCACCCGGCGAAAGATACTTACTCATATCGAAAGATTGAAGATGCACAAAGTTGTCCGTCGGCCGAAAAGTATATCGTCAGGAATTGTAGGTTTGTCCTCAGATGTAAAAAATATCAGATTGCACCACCAGCGACGCCTCGCATCATCTAAGCAACTTAAGATCAGTCACAAAATTGAGCCTATTTCGGAAGTTTCTTTGCAAAGTTCGTCAATGTGCGGTATACGAAAACCCTCCTTTACTAACATTTGCTATGTGTGGTTTATCTGCCACATTTACTGATTATTCAAAGTCAAAGATCATATGTAGGTCATTCCTTAAATTGTTTAATATTTATTGGATTGTCCCCCTCCAAGAAAAACATAAAAATACAATAATTTTCTGAACAATAATTAGAAAAGGTAACGCAAAAACTAAGTAAACTGAAATCTCATCATTAAGTAACAGAGTTAATAACAATATCTTTTATATTAGTGGTAATAATAAAATTGTCCTTTATAAAAAGCAAAATATCAGAGAAATGTTCAAATGCGCTTTTCACAAGAACTGTCTAATTTCTCGCACGCTGATTGGCTCATTTTTATCATAAAAAAGAGTACAGACGGATAAAATTTTAATTTATGCAAGCTTTCAAGTTCAATTTTCAGCTGTCAAACTGTCAACTTTTTTACCGATGAGATTTTATGGACTTTTCTAAGTAGCCAATCAAAAAGCGAGAAAAGCTATTGACAAAGTTCGCGTCATTTTGAATAAAATTCACTTATCTTTGTTTACGGTGTCTTTTCCCCTCATTTATTCCCGGCATTTGACCATTTCGGGGTCTTGTTATTGCAAAATTAACAAATTGACGTCAGTTTTTATGCGTCTGTCGTCTTATTGATGATAAATTGCGTCATAACGTTGTCAAAGTGGCTGATGGAATCACGAGCCGCAGGCGAGTGGTTCCGCAGTAAACTCTGACAATGTTATGACGAAATTTATCATCAATAAGAGGACAGACGCTACAAAACTGACGTCAATTTGTTAAATTTACACGAAAACGTAAGGTTTAATACAAAACAAAATGATAGATCAGGTCAAAACAAAGTTAAACAACAAGAACAACAAGCACTGAAAGTGGACGTGCTAACAATACGTTTGTGAGTTGTTCATTTGTATTTACGATTTTTGCTTCAGATTCATGGCTAAGGTTCTGTACTCGCCATGTTGACGCGTAACATGGACGCAGAATGGTCAAAACCTTGGATACATTTTATTTTGCGAGCGTCTTGATCCAGGAAATGTGCTAAAATGAAACTTTATAACAGTTGAAACAAGCAAGTAGGGGAATGGGTTAAAAGTTAAAGGATGGAGGAAACGTTATTGACTGAAAACAATATCTGCCCTTCAAGATGATGGCGATCTCAACCTTAAGTTGATTTTCACTTTTTAGTTTGCAGGCAGCGGCAAATAACTATCTAGTCTAAACACAATGTACCTAGATATCTAGTCTAGACGTAACGTGTACATACACCTGTAATCGTAATTATTTTGAATGCAGCTAACTTTAGAAATTTGTTCCACAGCAATGAATAACAAGGGATCGGAGGCTTTGTTCCAGGCCAGCTCGACTTGCAAACTTCGACTAGTGCGCATGCTTGTGGAAGGTGGAACTTCGGTTAATGTTCGTAACGAAGGACTCGAGACGCCCCTAATGCTGTGCTGCCAGGCTAAAACTGACATGAACGACGAGAAAGGCCGTGTCGTTAATTATTTACTCAGTAAACAAGCGAAGGTAAACTTGCAAGATATCTACGGCCGCACGGCTCTTATTTACGCTTGCATGTCAAATTCTGGCAAGGAAATCGTCAAGGCTTTATTGGACGCGAAGTCCAACCCGTGGATAGAGGATGAAAGCAAAAATACAGTGTTTGATTATGTAATGAACGCAGAGGATTTGGAGACCACAAGACTTCTTATTAACGCCTGTCGTGAAAGCATGCTTGCTGATGCTCGTGATAATAATGAAGTGAAGCAACTGGAAGAATGTCTGGCCAATATCCAGGATATACGAAAATTCTCCTGGCCGCTAACGGGTCCCAGAATCCGGAGGAATCATTCTTACTTATACGCCGCTGAAAAGGAGGATCCATCCATCCCTAGTGCCAATCTCTTGGGAGCAAATTTGAGCAGCGATGGTGAAGCAGCTCAACCCGAGCGCCGAAGGAAAAGATCTGTGTGCCACTTTGATCCCTTAGATATTGAAAAGATATTACACTGCACAGAAGAGGCTGGAACAAACTCTACAAACACAGAGGGAAAGCAAGATGATAAGAGTGAATCAGAGGCGAAAAGAAAAACTTCCGTTCGGTCACTATCAGAGGAAGAGAGGTTTAGCTTTCAGATCTCTGATGCTGAGAATGCGGCACCACGTGACCCGTCTTCTGGGCTCGAGAAGCTTCTTAAGCTACAGGATTCATTTTGTTCCTCCGTCGATTCAAACGAATTTCTGTACTCTAATGATTCGCGCAGGAATTCAGAGGACCCAAATCATAGCTCTTCAGAAAAACAACAAATTAGTGACGAAGCAAACTCAATGCAAGGGAGAAAAAGTGTTGTTAGTTTTAACGCGGTAGAAAAGACAATGGAGATCAAATCTGGTGACTACAACGAATCTCATGATTGCGGGAAGGAAAGGATGGCGGAACATGTTAGTACCTATATACGTCACAAAACACGAGAAGCTGTCAATAATAACGAAGATCAAGACATAGGTGAAGAGGACAGAAATCGAGAACGACTCTTTACGTTTCGAGTTTCCTCTGTAGCAGTGAGCAAAAGCGAAAGCTATACCACAGTTTCGGAAAGTTCAATTCAAAGACATGTGGTTATCAACTCCGCCATAGATAAACAATTTACGGAAGCCACAGAAAACAGGTCCAACCGGATTATATCACCAGTGACTAGTCAACAGTCATCACCCGTTATGAGCCCCTTTGCATCTCCTCAAGTGACTCGCCGTCAAACACATACGTCAAATGCATTGAAACAAAGTCCCCGAGCCTCCCCTGTGCCAACATCTGAGAACAATCGACTAGAGGGGGTGCCCATTGTGCGACGATACACTCTATCGGCGTTGGACATGGGAAAGTTTCAGACTTCAGGTATCAAGACCCTGTTGGTGCCATTGAAGCATTCTACAGCTGCAGAAACTGACGCGCGGAGAGGGTCAGCCGTATCGGAATCTACAAGCAGAGGAGGCACTGGTGGGAACTTTACCCCTCCCGGGCTTAGAAAGAGCAAGAGTGACCTGACAGACCGGACCTCCATGTCACACAGTCTTCAAGGAAAAGACTTCTTAGAGACAGGTCCAAAATTTGGGCAAGGTATACCAGGTCTCCAGCAGTTAAATGATCACAGTAAAGAAAGAAACGATGTCACCGAGTTCCAGTTACCAAGTATATCCTCGACAAAGAAAGGAAGGCGTTCTCCGAATAACTTCACTCAACCAATAACGATTATTAATCCATCTGTGGAAAACAAATCCCTAAATGCAGATCCCAGGATAGAATTATCCTTACCCTGGAGAAATAACGGCGAAAAACCACGCTTCCATCTGGCTAATCAGGATTTTTCTTTAGAGGAGCAAAAACCATCTTCAAGTCCTGGTCGTACTTCGTTACCATCACCACCAAAAGACCTCTCAATCTCCTCTCCAAGCAGCCCCTGCGATGTAATTGCTTTAGCAAAAGTAGCTGACCTCTCCCCGAGGGGTTCGGATAACACATCCGGAGAGGTCCTTCCAGATCTTCTTTTTAACTCCCTTACTAAATTACCATACGGCGAAGATAGCGGCCCCAAGCAGGGAGGAAGCTCTGTAGTGACCCCTCAAAATAGTGCCCACCGCAGACTGCGCCCCGGAACTCTGCTACCACCGCTGAACCTTTCTAATAGGCGATCGCCGACGCATGACTTGGAGGATGGGTATTTCTCGGGATCACCTTCGCCAGCGGACGTAGAGAGTCCAAGGAGAAAGTCAAGCAATGAACAACAACGGTATTCATTTAGGCCGATATCTCCTCGTTCCCCCATTCGCTCACCAAAGTCGCTAAACCCACACCCAGGAAAACCGCCTCAATCTCGTTAGTGTAGAGAATTTGTAAAAGCAGACGCAGGGAAGGTTGTTTCTTTCGCCGGATGATTTGGCTATTACACGTCACCGTAAAACAACAAGCGAAGGAATCACAGACCACTGACATAAAATGTTGATCAAATGTATAAAAAAGAGTTAAGAAACATTTACGAGCAAAAACGAATTTTCAAAGATATTTAGGCAGTATATTGAAACTGTCAGCAACTTGCCAAATCCCGACGTTACTTGCGGCCTTTTCACATCACATCACTCTACAAATAAAAACTATATGCTAGATGTTGTTTGCATTAAAAATATTAGAACAAGTTATGAGTCAAATTAATGATATATTTAATTTTCAACCTTAATTCCCAGTTAGCACACAGAGCTGTTAACCTTTTTTTCGCTAAACCTTTTCAAATGCGCAACGTAAAATTTCGGTTGAAAGCCCTAGGCTTACAAACCTTCACAAGGGGTTTTGGGTGGGTTTACAAACGGAGAGGTTTATAAACCCCCAGAGGCGAGGGGAAAGGGGTGTAATAAGCGGTATGAAGAAAACCCTCTCAGAATGAACCAATAAAAGTTAACTTGAGACTTACATCCAGCAGTATCTAATTTTGTAGCCCTTAAACGCAAGAAAGGAAATAAATACGCGAAAAACAGAGATCATTGAACCTGTTTGGCGCCTCTTCATAATGGCAATACCGGAGGTACACAAATAAATTTGGCTTCAAAGCTCTTATGTAGGCTACACACGCGGACATTTACATAATCGTGTAAAAGGACATAAACAACAATCCTCCGCCATTGCCAAACACTACAAGAACGTGCACGGGAAGATGCCTTAGGACCTGCTAAAGCGTTTCGAAGTGTTTAAGAAATGCAGAAACAAATTTGACTGTTAAGAGCTTCTGCCTGAGAGACCGGGGCAGACTTGGAAATGAAGGTCGGCCGATTTCGCTTAAAATTGGTACACAAAGTCGTTATGTGGACTTATGTAATAAGCCAAAGGTTCAGGGTCAACGACCTTCTTTTAGCCGAGTTCTGGATATCAGCCCCTCAGGGGTCCCCAGAGGCAGATTTTTAGTGTAATTTTGGCCACTTTTCAATCTCTTTTTTAGCAACGTACAATTAATTTCAGACAAAACCAAAACCATAATTGTAATGCCCTATCCTTAGGCTTATATGGGTAAAAACATTAGCTCACGGGAATTTTTCGTTAGCCTGTGGCTGCGATCACAACTTGGTCCTATTTGAGGCATATGGGAAGCAACCGGAAATGGCTTGTTTTTCAGACCGCATATTTTCCATGCCCATGTTTTATATCGTGAAGTCTTAGTATCATTGCAAAGTTCAGCTCCTAGTTTAGTAATATCAAGGAAA
>Ga0126338_10001348_pt1 | contig 15769 bp, 14 predicted proteins | sample OrbCmetagenome_2_FD_92529 | JGI IMG/M metagenome (GOLD analysis project Ga0126338, IMG submission 92529) | Coral microbial communities from Petempiche,Puerto Morelos, Mexico - Orbicella C C metagenome | ecosystem: Host-associated > Invertebrates > Cnidaria > Coral | place: Petempiche,Puerto...
GGAATCGTTCTTTCGAAAGGAGTGATAACATTTGCAATGCATGAAAAAGTATCTTTAGTCACTGTAGCTTTCAATGTTCTCAAGATATTCATCTTTTAGAAATGTTGTAGCTTTTTTTAGCCCAGTTAGAACAGAGTTCTTATCGGCACAGCCCAAACTCTTTCCATTTAGTGCAACAAATTTATCCATCTTGGCACGGGAAAAAAAGGCCATTTTCTGCAGCGAGTTCCCCCGTCCACTCATTGGGTAATTGATCGTTATGTTCCCTTGACGCTGAGAAACATAGGTAGAGCTGGCGTTTATAGAAGTACTTGCTGCAGTCTCATGGCTGCTGCTTGCTTGCTCTCTAGCAATTTTCCTCTTCATGTAACTTAAATCCGGATCTGGATTGACTATCGCGTCTTCTGACCCCGATTTAATATATCCATCAACCCTGGAGAAAAATTTTCGAATTTGGGTGTATTTTACTCAGATATCGAAACCAAACTATACTTAACTCACTCAACATAAGAAGTTTAGATTACTACTTCTATTTGTCTATCGATCGTTACATTTAAACCTACCATTTTAATAGCTGAGCCTTTGTTTTCAGCCCTTTGCATTTATCTCCCCTATATTTTAGCCAAAACCTCAGGGCATCGTTGTTGAGCTCTGCTGGGTTTCTTCCCTCTAAAGACACTCCGGGAATATTGTCTTGACTCAAATTAACTGCAAAACTCGCTGCCATATTTACAACAGAACATTTGACCAGGTCTTCAAACTACGTTACATCAACTGATCCTCAATTTAATTAAACAGTCAATAATTCCACAAACCTTTGAACAAAACTTACAGCTTCGTTAGATTGAGCAATGCCTCCTAAGCCTCATTTTTGGTGAACTCGGCTCGGGTCTAAACCGTGCGTCCGCCATTTATGAATAAGGCACATTTACATTTACCATGTTACATTCTACGTTTTTTTTTTTCACAACTCTCCCCTAGTATGTTCTAGTTGTGTGTACATGTACCTCCACCTTAGCATTTGTTAGCAGTCAATGCTGTGACAGCAGACAGAATTAACCACATAAAAAAGAACATTATTTTATAAGCGTTTTATTACATTATTTTCAATCACAGTATTGTGATGCAAGTCCTCAAAGCTTGCAGTTTTCCTTGAGTTTTAATTTCCTCTGTACTGTACACTTTTGGAACCAATTTACCCTCAGTGTCCAGCAAACATGTATGCATATTTTCACTCCTGGCCATGTGACAGTTATAGTCAGTCTCTGTAGTTCTGACTTATAAGTCACCTGGGACTCGGGCTACATTGTAATATTAGTTGACAATAGAAATTAACTAGCAGACAAACCATACATTGCATGACATGTTTTTGTTCCTACTTGTTTCAAATTTATCTCATATGTTACCTCTTTCTTTCTTTCTCTTACAGATGTAAATAGACCAGAATCGTTTTTATACTTATATTATATTTTAATTTTAACAGTGTCCCCAATTAGTAAGCTTAAGGGTAGCTAGAAGACTAGACACTCAAATAAAGTTGTTGTTGTTGTTGTTGTTCTAATTATTTCAATCTTAAAATTGAGTGTTTTAGCTTGAACACTGTATAGTTTGTTTTTAATATTTGTTGTAGGTTTGGACAGGCAATTCTGACGCCCAAACAGTTGTTAAGAATACCTTCAATCCTGTGACATCTGCCAGATTTTTAAGAGTCTATCCTGTAACTTACAACATCAGAGTCTGTGTGCGAATGGAACTATATGGTTGCACTAATTGTAAGTCATACATGTAGTATGTGGACTTTTACTTTTGATTTGCTTCTTTCCTCTATCAGTTTCTTTGGATTTTTAATGCCCCAGGGCAAAATGAAGTTTTCCCCAATTTCCTTTAGTTAAACACTAAAATGACACTATCAGGGCTGTGCTCTAGAAGTGTCCAGGTGCAACAGGCACCTACATGTACCTATTACCTTTAGGTGACTGAAAAAACTTTTTCATAAAATTATAAACTCAAGTGCTGAGCACCCAGAATTTCGTAGTAGCAGGGAATCTAACAGGATGCGGTGGTGCGGATCCTCATAGTCTGCTAACGTCCGCATCCTCTGCAAAATCAGAGTTTTTTTTCAGCATAAAACAGAAAAAAGTGATTCATATTTAGTGACAAAGCAGCAGCTTTGTTGCTAACATCCCCCCAAGTAAATATTCCTGAGAGATTATTTTGAAGTGGTTTCTCTACTAAAACAGACGAAAACAGACCATTTTGTAACAAATTTTTACCCTCCAGGCATTCCAACTGACTATAGGCAAAGAGCTGGGAAACTAGTTTTTCATCGCTTTATGTAGTGCCTGGTTACTAAGTTACGGATGTTCCAAGAACACAACAACTGATTCTTTATGCACAATTCCACGGAAAACCTGTGTTAAGTGAGGAAATACCTGTTAAGAAATACTAGAAACAGATCAAGCATAATGTCAAAGTTGGCAGGAATGATGTTTTATAAGTTAATATTCTATTAAAGAGCTCACTTTGAAGTGCTTTTCCTTTCACTGATGTTCAGTACATTGGAAAGGCATTATTATCAATTTTGTTAACTGTTGAAATTTCTGCATAATCCAGAGTGTGTTTTTCGCATCATCATCATCAGTCCTCATTGCGCCATCGGACGCATAATGTGTTTTCTGCATAATTGAGGCATTTTTCTGCATTTTCCCCCTGAAAAATTCCGTGTAGTTTGTTTTTTTTCCTGCACCATGTCAGATGGCATGTAGTTACGTAGGAACCTTTGGACTGCTTATAATTTTTCTTCGACCACAGTCTTGTACTATTTTTGCTTTGTTTTGATTTCTTTTTCATGTTTGAACAAACAACCCAAAACTGTTGTTGCAGAGATAGTACATACAACTTCAAAAATGACCTGCAAAATACTTTGAATGTTTGCATCTGGAGTCACATGGCAACAAGAAATTATGACAGTGAGGATGGATCCTGTGCTGTTGAAACTGAAGAAAAACACTCAACCTTTTTCCTCCTTAGAACCAAGAGTTCGTTGAAGTTGATGTATATGAAGTTAGAGCTACAGAAAAAGAAGAGAATGGAACTCTAATTAAACTGCTTATTATTTCGTGTTTGTTTTCAAATGTTATACGTTATGATCAATACCTTTTTAGTTACCCTGCATATTGGGAAATCACACCTCAACTTTTAGCTGCACTCTACCACTCAGTTTGAAACTGCAGTGTGTACTGCATGCATAACATGATTTTAAAATAATTTGTGTTATTTTCAGTGACAACGGATGCAAATCCTGAGACACCTGTTGTTACTACACCAACTGTTACTGTTCCCAGTACAACAGTGCGTGCCCTTCAAAGCACTGTTACATCAAGTTCAGTTGTGACCCCTACTCCAAGTGAAGAAATTACAACTGCCTCCAAAGAGTCAGGTATTTGTGAAGAAGAGATTTTTAAAACTGTTTGTCACAATTAAGGTATCAAATATAGTTGAAAGAATATTTTTGTCAGTTTATAGAAGTTTCCTTATGTTCTGCTGTACAGTATACATATTGGTTATTGACCAAGTGAGAGGCCAAGTTGGCAGGATATTAGCCAAGTTCGTTTTTTGGCATGTTCATGGACCTAGATGCATTCGAGGCCCATAAAAATGCAAAAAAAAAAAAAAGGAATGAGGCCAATATCCAGCCATCTTGACTGAGCAAACTTGCTAAATATAGAATTAATTATATGACTGCGGAGAAATTTTTTCTTGTGAGACTTGGCATGTGCTCCCCAGAAGTAAGGTCTTTTCAGGCACTACATGTGTTAAAGTGGTTGAAGAAACAAGGTCTCTTTTTGTACACTTATGTGTATGTTCATGACCATAATATTTGTGAACATTGACAACTAAGGAGAATGGATCTCTCTAGTCTGTTTTAGTTTTTTTTTTTATTGTTGCTTAAGTTGCTGGCAGAAGAAGTTTTATTACATGAGTGAAAGTAATGAGCATGCAAGATGAAAAATGTTTGTTTCGTTATGATACTAAAATGTTCTCTTTTCAGGTTCTGTCAAAACTGCAATCCCTACTCTTCACAGTGGTACAACAAAGGCCACTACAAAAGCCATAAACAATGTTGTCAATACTGATAATAAGATGAAGGAACCACATCCTACCACTTCAGTTAAAGTTCCCTGGTCTGTGCCATCTGATGAACCAGTTGTAGCAGCACAAACAGATCAAGATGTGGATGAGGATTACTTCCTAGATGACAATCCTGTTCGTTTATCTACCACTTCAATTGTGGTACTTTCAGTGACTTCTGTATTTGTGGTCGTTGTGATGGTGCCTGTCGTTATGTTTGTGATTTTTCTTCACCAACGGAAACAGAAAAGGTGAGATAACAAAACAAGGACTCTGTCAGTGTGTCGTGACAATTTTATAGCTGTTAGTATCAATGTATTTTTTCTTTACGCACATGTACTATTTAATATGTGTCCTAATAAGCCTTGTATCATTCTTTCATCATTGAGATGTTGACATACTCTAAATGTCCTGGGTAGTTGACATACATAGTAATTTGTGGTAATTGGTCAAAAAAGGATTTATTATATGGGATAAAGAACAGTAAAAAGTGATCTTCGTACTCTTGGGGCACAGTACACAATCCCAAGGGTTGCCAATCACAGGACAGGATTTAGTTCATAACAAGTACTGTTTTAAGTTGCCTAGAATATGTTGACAGTTACAAGATTTTTTGTGAAAAAGGTGATTGTTGTTCATCAGGGAAGAATACAACAACATATTAAAGTTAATTATTTGTCCTATGACGTAAAGATGACTACATCTACGTCCACCTTTATCAGTTGATGAGGTCAACTGATAGACTGGCAATAAACAGTTGAAACATTGCAGTCTGCATCTCAAGTGACAACATTGTGATGTGCACAGATGGTATACTTAAAAGTTTTAAGATTGTTGAGTACAATGCACCAGTGTACAGTTTACATGCAGTTGTCAGTAGCAACGTTTGCATGGACATGCATTAATTCTTTTTTACCAGTACAGCATAAATATTTATCTGTGCTCCCTGTAAACCCTCCATTTCATTGCAGATCGCATACACATAACTCTACTGATGTTGTTTTATTCAATCCCTGCTTCAGATGTTCTTTTCCAGATAAGGGTGATGGAATTCCACTTCGTACTGTTGTGATTGATGAGAATCTTTGCAGCCAAGAGTTTTAGTAAGTAGACATTTAAATGTTTTGTAACGTGTAGAAAAGGAGTGTTTTTGTTGCAACACATGTGGTGATCATGTCAGAATAAAATCAACAACTACATGTACAGTGTAAATCTAATAAATCAGCACCAAAGAGACATGCCTAAGACACTTGCCAAAGTTCCCGCAGAATAAACTTTAGAAGTAAGTTTTTTAAGTGAATAGAATTTCTGTAAAGTTCCAGATCATAGACAAATCCCTAAAAGAGGTGATGCCTCAAATGTAATATCTTTTTGTGGTTCCTAGTAAAATCCCAACAGTAGCAGAAAAGCAATAATTGTCACCCTTTAAATGTTGATTCACACCTCGACAACTATTTACATACAGTAGGTGATTTTCTGTATGAACTAGCAAGCACAGCATGAAAGTTAAAAAGGAATTGAAATAACATGCTTGCCAGGGCTTGAAAACAACTTGAATTCCAGCTTGCCTTCAGGATCTCTCCAATAGTGCTTGCCCTGGGCAAGTGCTAGTCTGCTCTTTTACTGATTTAGTTGGTAGACGACTTGCCTGATTCCGGCAAGTGAGAATGAAATGTTACTTGCCCGAAGGGAAAATCTACTCGTCTGGGATGACCACACAGCACTTTCTTCGAGCCCTGTGCTTGCACATGAAATAATGAGCTGCCAGGGCAACCAACAATTTTGAGACTTCTAGCTAGTCACGAAAAACCAGTAATATTTAACACAGTATTACTTTAAACATGTAGTAAGTCAGAAGCCATGCAGCACACTTTATCTACAGTGGAATTATTAACAAGTCTCAGATCTTTGGTTTTGATTGTTTGTTGGTTTCTCTCTTTAGTGATACCTACAAATATGGTGTGCCCACAGGGAAATGCAATGCAGTTGATTTCAACTTTCTGAATCAAGGTGCTGTGTAAAACAAGGAGCAGGTTATGGATGTTATGAACTGCACTTCTAGTGGTTTGCCTGGTGGACAGCTACAATGTGTATGTGTTCATGTACAACAACTGATAGTCTTCTTTTGTGTGCTAAAATGCAATGGAAACAATCTGTTCCATGCACTGTCCCAGCGTAGGCATGCTTAAAGCAAATTATAATAATGAGTTGTTATATATTATTAAGCAAGACTTTCTAAATGACTATTTTCTTTATTAATTTATACAGTTATAATTAGTTAAATACTAATTAATTGATGTGATCATCAGGAAAGGGAAAACATTTTGGTCATTTTTACAGTTGCAGATGTATTAAAACACTTGTGAAAGAATGAGGTGCATTGTGCAGGTCCAGAGAATATCCGTACCCCCCTCCCCACAGATGGGATTTTAGGAAAAATCCCTTCTGTGGGGGAGGTATGGATATTTTCTAGAACTACGCATTGTAACTCAAACAGCTGGGGATAGACTTGCCGACATATTTACTTTGGAGAACTCCTTATTGTTCTCTCAGTCATTCGTTTAATTTGTGGGAAATGTTTTCCTTTTCTTGAATGGTCCAATTAGCATGATGATAAGTAGGAGTTGATTTTTTTGAAAAAAAAAAGAAAGAAAAAACCTTGCTTTTAATTAAGCAGATGTACTTAACTAATGTTGTAATGGTTGTAAATTTATCAATAGTTAATCCCATATGATGAGGTTAAATTGCTGCACACTATTCCAGTGAGAATGTGTGCACAATTGCACGGCATCCGTGCACAGCTCATGGAGTTGTACTGATATATTTGTATACTGTTCCAGAGTGGATATGTACAAAGTACATAATGGTTTGGGACATACAAAATATTTTGTGGCATAGGCTAATTCTGGACTCATGACGTCCAGTTAAGATGTAGTGCCAGTAAAAATGTTGAGTGATTATTATAGCCTGAAGAGTGCTCTAGCAAGTTAGTTATTAATTAGCTTTCCAGTGATTTAATGAAACTCCTGTTAAGCCAATAAGCACTCTGAACTGGAAGTTGTAGCTCAAACGTGAAATTCAAACTTAAACTCTGCACTTTTCCTCAAACTTGAAAATTTGATTTGTTTTTGTATTATTATTATTATTATTATTATTAATATTAAAATATTATTACTATTGAAATATATTTTTTTTATTTTGGACATTTCTATGTATGCAGTGAACAACAGAACAGGTAAATCTTGTTTGCAAGGCAGCTCGCTCAATCTTTGGTAATTATTTATTTTCATTGATAGATTTTCGTTCCTGAAATTCTGTTTATGTTGAATGACCTGCATACATGTAGAACCTGAAAACTACATGTACGTTCCTTGAATTGCTTCATAATGCTATGCCGTTTTTAATTTTTGTTTTTTCACAAACATAATTTGTTGATCTATCAAATGGGGCAATGATTGGCATACATGTACATATAATTTAATTACACAGGCCATTTTATACTCCAACATTTTGTATTAGGTTTATCGTGCAAGAATACATAGTTACTCATGCTAAGAATGTCTATACTGTAGTTGCTAAATGATGTAGCATCTTGCATTTTTCTGAAGTGCACTGTTCCAGAGTGATCATGTACATGGTATCCATGTGTTATACTTATCTTCTGTCGAGACCCAACATAGATGTGCAAAAAGGCACACTATGAAAGGTATGTTTTTCAGTTTAATTGATAAAAGTGGCAGAAAGTAGAATTACAATTGGCCTAGATGTTGTTAGACTTCATGCAATGAGCAACGTTACGGAGTTCAAGTTAAAATGCCAAGTTTGAGTTAACATGCTGAATTTAAGTCGAGACATAGAGTCTAAACAGAACTCCATACTGCCTGACTAGCGCTCTGGTGAGCAAGATTTGTAGGGAAGGGTAACACAGTCTTCAAACTCGCAACTTTAAGTAGAACCGTTAAATTTAATACACTGGCAATGTATGATGATATATATGCAGTATTCCAGAGCACACTTGTGCAAATGTTTTCTTGAGAGCAAAGTGATTCTTGGAACTTTCCGTTTTGAAGTTTTTGTACACTATTCCAGAGAGTTTATGTACACATTAAGTGCTGACGGTCACACGTTTGTTGTACACCAGTGAAAACAAGGTGTAAGTGCTTCATTCTTGGCCGAGCAGAAAACTAGTTTTTAAAATATATTTTGTACACTATTCCAGAGAGTTTATATACAAATATTAAATCGCGGAATTTTTCATTTTTATCAATAAACCCCCATCTAATTATATTTATACAGTGTTCCAGAGAGGGCATGTACAAAATGAATTTGAACTAGATGGGAGATAAATCCAAAAGTTGTTTGTTAAAATCAATTTTGTACACTATTCCAGAGAGGCTATGTACAAATTAAGTTCTAATATAAATATAAAGTGTTCCAGAGTGAATATGAACATTTTTAAAAAAAATTTTCGTCTATGTTTTGCAGAAATTGTTTTGAAATCTATTTTGTACACTATTCCAGAGAGTTTATGTACAGGTTAATTAATGTGATGTTAATACTTGGTTATATTTGAACAGTGTTTTGGGAAGAACATGTTACTGTGTTTTTACTTATTTAGATTTACTTTAAATTAACAATTAACCGAAAGTTGTTTATCAAATTGTTGGAAATTTATTTTGTATACTATTCCAGAGAGTCTATATACAAAAGGTTATTGACTTTCATAATTAGGACGTATAATTTATCATCACAGTGGTACGACGCTTCCCAGTGGAGCGCGACACCAGTTTTGACGTCAAAACTTTGACGTTTCCAATGGCAACGTGAATGTATCCAATGGAATCACGAGCGTGGTAACGCAAAGATTTGCGCGCCAAAGTGATCTTTTCGGAGTGTTTTCTGATTGCAGCGATAGAGCGAACTACTAAAATTGGGAGGACTTATATTAGCAGAAAGGCCCTCCCTATGTACATGAGGACGTTAGTGGTGGATGAAATTGTGAAAAATAGTGGTGATATCTCTGGCTATTTCCCTGGTAAATTTTCTGATGTTTCGAAGGCAGTGAAGGTTAGTAGAAGCACGGTTGAAAAAATATTTCAGCAAATGCGTACCGACCATTCGATTGAACCCTGTAAACACGGCGGAAATCCGACCAATTTAACTCCTGGGGACTTGTTACTCATTGAAACTTTCAAAAACGAAAGGCCAACTACGAGTTTGAGAATCGCTATCAGAGTTCGGTGATATACCAAATGGAACCTCTGTTCAAGCCATTTTGCGCGTAGTTAGAAGTCACATGTTTTCGGGACTAGAATACTCAAGACAAAAAGTCAGCAACGTTGCGCAAGAGAGATTTACTGTTGAGAACATGGCTTACACCCAGATGCTTATTGACTATGTTCATTCCAAAGACCCATATAAACTAATTTTTTGACGAGTGGTTTAAAATTGCCGCATCACGGAAAACGATTATATGGCCACGCTCCGGTAGGAGAAAGGTGTATTGAATTTATTCGTTATCATGATTGCCCTAATATGATAGTGAACTTACTTGCTGGTGTGAATAGAGTAGAGTACATGAACGCTGTGCATGGTGCTGCAGACACTTGAATTTTAACAGTTTTTTTGGCGAAGCAGCAAATGCAGGAAATGTCACTACGGGAAGGCCTGCACTTGAAGTCGGAGATGTTGGGGTGACGGACAATCGCCCAACACATTATTACGCTGGTGGAGAAGCTTTGCAAGAATGGCTCGAGGAGCGAAACGTTGAACTTGTGTATACCCCTACATATTTACCTGATTTTAATCCTGTGGAATTCATTTTCAACAAAATGTGCACCGTTACGCGTAATAAATTGCAGGGGGAGACCATTTCGTCAAGTGACATGGTAGACTTTGTCAGATACACTTCTTACATTGATATATGAAGAAAAACCTGCAAAGTTCAACCGTTTTCTTTGTGATTCGTAAGAAATATTTCGCACCCAGTCGTAATTTCAGTGTTTATCACTTCTCTCAGATGAGGAAAGAGCTCTATGCTACACACAATTTTGTATAAAGAACAGAAAAACTCTTGATCGTGTAAATGCTTTTTCCCCATACATTTGCGTTAGTTTTGGTTCATTGTGCTTTAACAAATGTTCTTGTAAAGAAAGAGGTTATACCAGGAAGAAGATATACCAGAAATATATGCCTGTTTTTGCAGGAGTTTTAAAATTGATTTTAGGGTGCGTTCCTTTGGGATGATCTGGATCAGGATCAGTGATCCAAGATCCCTTGGAGCATGGTGCATCAAAGGAACCGATGAATCCACTCTGGTCACGGATTCATCGGCTCTTTTGATGCACCATGATCCGGGTGATCTTGGATCACTGATGCTGATCCAGATCATCCCAAAGGAACGCACCCTTAGATTGGCATATGCCATATATCTATGGAAATGGCATGTATTGCCCTTATAAATATGTCACAGAAGCTTCCCATCGAGAACAAGTAGTGGGAAAAATCCGATTCCAGAAACCAACATATCATCAGTGCGAATTTTGGAACTTCACTTTGAACTATTGAAGTCATTTTGTTTTAGCAGCGCAAAACAACACACAAAGTGTAATGTACACGAACGCAACAATTTCATGAGGGATGCAAAACAAAAAAAACAATCTGCTAAAGCCTCCCCAGTAAAAGCAACCAAAAAGCCATCAAAAGAGAAACCATTGAAAGTTTCAATCAAACCAAGACGGCTTAACTAACTAACAGCATGAAAGTTGTTAGGATTCAAAAGATTTGTTACGCTAAGAATCTTTACAACACACAACGAGATTTCCTTTTCACTTGAAACAAAATAAACAACGATTTCACTGTTCAGATCACTGTGCTGTAGTATAAACCAGCAATCAAGACTGTTCACATTGTTACTAAGTAAACAAATAAACACCGATTTGTCCAGATTCCATTGCCTAGCAGTCAGTTGTCTGTACAAGTTTTACTTCTTGTAAACACAAGTAAGTCCCATGGGCTCCTTTGCCGCCGCTTCCTCGGCTTGTTTCTCTTCAGTACTACTAGTACTAGAACTTGTACTTTTAAGAGTGGTTGCCTTTTCCAGGGGGTGTTCATCCATCTGTCCACAAAGCAGCGCAGATTGACACTCCTTTTCCTCAGTGCAGTTTCTTCGTGTGTGCCCGGATTTCATGTGACACTTTCCACAGACTGTCAACATTGCATTCAAAGAAACAACCTTGTAAAGTTCTTGTTTTACCACAATTGCTACTAATCTCGCAATCCGATTGGCCAATTTGCCGTTGTCGATAAGAGTCCAGACAACGCTGCTCGCGCGTGTCGTGCAATTCCTTTTTCAGCTCGCGCTCTGAAAAAAACATTTTCTTTGACGTTGATATTGTGGCAAAAAACAAATCGAAATGTGATTTAGCGTGGTCTGTACTCTTATCGACAACGATACGTGTCATCACAGTGGTCAAAATGTTGTGGACTCACTCGGCTGCGCCTCGTTAGTTCACAACATTTTGACCACTGTGATGACGCGTATTGTTGTGGATAAGAGTACATACCACACTAAACCACATTTGATTTGTCAATTCGAAGTTTTGTTTTTGGGTTTTCGCGTTCTCCAGTTCTTTTCTTACTTTATCTATCTCGAGTTGTTTCGCATTAGCATACGATCCACAGGGTTTAAAGCTGACTTTGTAGGTTCAAGATCGGTTGTTGAAGACGAATTGACTCGAGCGGGTGCTCTGGGCTGCACGGTCGGCGCTGTACAAGTTACGTTTTTCCTTTCAGTGGCGAGTCTAAAGCTACAGCTTGGAGTTTTACTCGTGTAAATTCTCTATCGGACCATAAACGAGCACACTGCCAGAGCTGTGCGAACGATCGTTCGTCCCCAAAAGTTGAAATTGACCCAGTTATCTTCGTCGTGTAAATAACGCAGTCTAATGGTCGTTTCATTCTAATAATTCAGTGTCGTGCAGCGACTTGTTATGTCCTCAACTAAATCTTTAAAACGGTACTCAGCAGCATTAACCAGACGACTCTAAACCATTAAGGTTATCCACTAGCCTTTCACGCACTCAACTTTAACTTGAAACTTCATGTTTGATGTTGGAACTTTACGAAAAAAAAACATATAATCCACAGTGAAGGAAAGTACAACCGAGCCAAAACGGGCCGCCTAAGTGCCGAATCGAGTCTCTGCAGAAAGCTTTCCGCGCGCTTTGTTTCCATTGGATACATTCTCGTTGCCATCAGAAACGGAACTTTTTGCGGAAACCGTGCTTGGTGTCGTGCTCAACTGGGAAGCGTAGTATTTTGACTCGATGAGAGATTAAAAGTAATTTGTTTGTTAATATCTAATTTGTGAACTATTCGTTCATCTAAGTATATTTATTCTTTGTACTCACAAAGTTATTTAAATGTTTTTCGTACACTATACTAGAAAGTGTAAGTGCGTAATAACATGGTAAATTCCGTTTACTTTGTGATCTAGTAACATTTGTAGAGTGATCCAGAGAGATCGTGAAAACATGTTTTCAAAGGCGTCAAATCACGGTCATAAATCGTGTTTCTGTACACAATCCCAGAGGGTTTGTACAGTTCTAATAAAATTAAATAGTTCTTTGAAAGACGAGTATTGTATTTGTTATGACGAGGTTTGGAAGGAGTAGGGTTAACAGGTTAATAGCAGGCAGAAATCTGAGTGAATGTAAAGGCAGGCCAACAGATTCTACTGCCGTCATATGCCGGCATGTAATTCCATTTCTTCAGAAAGAGACGTCCGCTATTCAAGGGCAGCATTAAGCTCATAAATGGCTGGCCCCAAGGAAAACATTGAGATTTTTTTCCCCGGGACCCTCAAAAGGGAAGCATCGAAGGGAAAACAAAACTCAATGTTTCCTGTGGGGCCAGTCATTAAGTGTTTTGTTTTACCTTGAACTCGCATATGGAACAAACTGCGCAAAAAGTATTTGCTTGACTCCAGTGTGGCATAATTTTACTGCTCGTCCTTATCGCGCATAATTTCGCGGGTAATACTGCGTGCACGCAGAACGGGAGCGTAAGGCGGAGTCATTTGTTATATGTTCTGCCAGTACAATGTATCTCTCCTGGTATCTTTTTGAGGCTTCAAGCAAACAAACTTCCTTCTTAGTAGGATTACAGTACGAGTTGTAAAGAAAAAAAAGGGGAACTTGAGGAATGGTGGATTTGAGTTAAATAAAGAAAAATTAGGGTTGAATTATTGGAGATTTGACAGAAGCTTTTTAAGATAATGATTGTTCGATGGATAGCAATAGACTACTCTTAAAGAAACTCGATCTCGTTCTGGGATTAGTGGGTTTGTCCTTGTTTTGGCCTTTTACTCTTTCATCCCCCTCGTTTATTATCTACAACAATGAAAGAAACCGCTGCAGCCGAATTTAAAACTGGTGGGAGTTGTGCTTGCCGCCGTTTGACAGGTTAAGATGGCAGAACACAGTTTTTGATACCTGTGTTTCATTCACCTTTTTCTCTAAAACCCTTGATCCCTCGGTCGCCAAAAATTGCAGGAAGCAAGTTAGCAACACAAACTTCAGTTTTTTGATAGTTATTCTAACGTATGTGACATGAATAATTTTTTTTTTGTAACATGAAAAATTATTTGCAGAAAATCTAGTCATTAGATTTTCTTTATAATTTGCAGAAAACAAGCTTGAAACGATGCTCAGAAGTTAACACTATTTTAATAATAATTTAACAGAGAGATGTTTAATTATTCCTTGTTGAATTTCCTTCGTTAAAGTTCAAATTTTTTTCAATACTCCAGTTAATGATTTCCTAAAATTCCAATGAGTGGTTCTCGAGGAATAGGCGTATTTCCGAGAATTCAATCGCAACTTTTCGACTTACTACGCATGCGCTGCATTTAACCGGGTTCTTTTGGTAACAATGAAAAAGCTGAGAATTGCTTGTTTCTTTGCGACGTTACCTTTTCTAACATACCTTTGTAATAGAAGACTAAAACCATCAATACACTGTGTTAAATTATGAAGAAAAATAGCTCAGATAGCGCGGTCATTGAGCAAATAAAATGATAGCTGTATACGCCATGTTTGTGTTTTTGCAATCCTTGTGCGCGCGCCGAATTACATTAGCAAGAGTGCGCGCAATCTCTTTCCCAGAGTCGTCGTTCCCCTTGACCAGCGGTCGGAAAACGAGAGCTCTGGGAGCAATCATTTTGAAACAACCGAGTTCTTCCCATCCGGTTTCACTGCGCAGTCTGCAACTACGCGCGCCGGCCATGCGCGGACCCATGCGCGCCTGAAATGGTTGCTCCTAGAGCTCTCGTTTTCCGACCGCTGGTCAAGGGGAACGAAGACTCTGGGAACGAGATTGGAGCGCGCGCGAAAACTGTGTTCGGCCACCTGTCCTTAACTGTGCCACAGCAAATTTTTTTAGAAAGTTCGTGCGGGGCAGTGGGACAGCTAGTTTGTCCTCGCAGTCCTTCAATGGGTAAATAGAAATTTCTGTACGGTCAGTGAGCTTTGATCGCAGATCTTCATGGGCAAGACTATTAAGTGATTATAGACCACAGTTTCCGTTTGCAGTTTCCTAACTTAGCCCTAACCCCTAAAACCTTTTATCACAGTGTAATACACGGACTGGGCTTCTTTTAATATTTGTTAAATAAATTTCCAGTATTTTGAATTAGTATTCACAACCTTCATATACTACTGCATCCGTTCTGCACGACCGTAGTGCGGGCTTCGCTATTATGGGTACGGCGTCTAGTGTTAATTGACAGAATCAGCTGAACAATTTGAAAGGCTTCGAAACTTAACAAAAGGTTCAAAACAGTTGCTGTATGAGTTACAGCTGCAACGTCTGGTCACAAATTGTATATCAAAAACTTCACGTGAAGTATCTTGTTCCAAGGTTGAAAATAAGAAACAGAAAAAAACAAACAAACAAACAAACAAACAAAGAACAAGAAAAGCCTTGCGTGACTTGTAGCTTCAAGAACTAACATAACATATGCGTGCCACAGGCTTGATTTCTTTCCATTGTTTTCCATTGCTTTCCATTGTTTTGGATTATTATTCAGCGTCTTAATTATGAACATCGGTCCGCTCTTTTGGTTTCACAGCAATGAGTCTGCTTTTGACATTCTCAGACGTGAAGTCGAAAGGTGGATTTCCAACCTTGCTTAAAAACCGTTGAATTCTCACTTCCGTGACTAGATTTAGATCAAAAACTCCATGTGAACTCGACCATAACCACTTTAGGAAAACCTCCGCGCTCTCACAAACAAGCTTTATGTTATTAGCGTAGTAGCTTTTCACGATCTCAAATCCTTCTGTCGCGCATATGCGATCCACATTGTCCTTGTCAACAAAAAATATTTCCTTACCTCGTTCTTTGATTCGCTGTTTAACCTCAGGAAACAACTCTTCAAGCGCAGTCGCCATGAAGGGATGCAAATGGTCTGTGCACTGAATGGCGACTTTTCCACCTTCTTTTAAACTACTAAACATGTTTTTAAACGCTTGTTGTTTGCTAGGAATCCAGTGAAGAACTTGATTAAGGAAAATAATGTCGAACTTTTCACAGCCCATCCCTTCAAAGTTGTCCGAGTTCCCTTGGACAAGAGACA
>Ga0126338_10001350_pt1 | contig 15756 bp, 8 predicted proteins | sample OrbCmetagenome_2_FD_92529 | JGI IMG/M metagenome (GOLD analysis project Ga0126338, IMG submission 92529) | Coral microbial communities from Petempiche,Puerto Morelos, Mexico - Orbicella C C metagenome | ecosystem: Host-associated > Invertebrates > Cnidaria > Coral | place: Petempiche,Puerto...
AAATTTTAAACGGCGTTTTTTTTAAACATAGATATATTCAGTTAAGAAATTTTTGGCGATTCACAATCCAGTTTGTTGGCAATAAGATGCAGTTTCAAACGCACAGAGACACTTGTAAAGTCATTTATCTGCTTCCAATCGCTCTCTTTATCGTTTTCATTATCCTCTTGGAATCACCATGATGGCCTTTATCGATATCAACTAAAAGTATATGTTGTAATATCACTTAAAATACCATTGTGCTCTTCTTCAGCACTTCTACGGTTTCCAACGGTTTTTATGTAACATTTCAGTGTCTATTATTTGTTGTTCTTGCAGTCTTATTGGATATTGCAGCTTTTCATCGCTTATGCTAAAATTTGGAGCCAACAAATTTTTTCAAGTCGGCGTTGCGGTATTGTTGAGGTTGATAAGGGCATGACGAATATATCGTTGCATTCGTTTTGCCACGTGCCGTATACTTCAAAACGTAGAATAGTGCCTTTAAGATGTATCTAGAAATTTCTCGACACGCGACCTACAGAGTACAGCAGTAAGATTATCATGTTTGTATTTCGTACTCTAGAATAAGGGTGCACCTTGCGAGGAGGAGGGTTTGGGTACAATATTACTAAGGGACAGACCATTATTTTCTTGAGGGGGGGGGGGGATGGGCAATTTTTTTGGGGAGGACTTATTTTCTCACTTTTAAGTTGTACATTCTTTTTGGGCAATAGTTTGTGCAAGAATTTATTTAACATCAAAGTACCTGCTCGATTTTTTTTTCAGATGGTTTCCTTTGCACGATTGTTTATTTGGGAGTTTTTGCTGCGCAGGAATTTTTTTTGGAGAAGTTGCCCAACACCCCCTTGCCCCCTCCCCCCCCCGCCCCGCCCCTATCACCTCATAAAAGTGATGGTCTGTATCTAAACCTCAAACGACCATTTATATCGGGCGGCTCAAATTTTCAGATGTTTTAGTAAAAAAGAAACACTTAGTAACAACATATGCCAGTTTTATACTTTGGGAAGAAAAGATGCTTGTAATGCGATTTGAGCCTAAATTCAGGGAAAGACACTTGTTTTGTGATGCACTTTTCCGATTGAGATACGTTGCTAGACTGTTGACTCTCGAACTGAACCTGGGAAGCAGGTGGCTCATGCAAAACTCCTCACACGTATTTTTCGAAACTGAAGAAGCCTACAAATAAACAGGCTTGTCTCAGATAAAAGCAGTCTCCTCAGCGGGGGATGAGGAAGAAACGCAAGCCGTAACCGAACGTCCCTCTTCCCCCACCCCTCCCCCCTTCTGTCCCCCCCCCAAGCTCATTCCTTTTCTTCTTTTTGTTCTATTTATTCGTACGTTATCTCCAAAGCGAGACCATTTCTCATTAAGGTAAAGGCCCTCTTATATTCGATCTTTTTCATTTGGGGTCCGATATTTAAAGCCAAAAGTTTAAACATTATTATCGACCTGTGACGCATCCGGTCGTTTTTGCCAGCCATGTCGTTCTCGCACTGGCAACTTCACAAAGGACGTACATTTTATAAAAGAGCTTGGACTTAGGGGTCGGGAATAAAAGGCAGGAGGCAATTTCCTCCTCCTCTAGCCCCTCCTTCCCCTCTTCTAGCCTGCCAACCATTCCAGACCTTGATTTCGCACTAGCTATCCACTCTATTTTAGACTAAGTGATGGCCATTCTCTAACTCAAGGGCCTCTTCAGTCGCCGCCTATAGTGATTTGTAGTATTCGATTTTCCATGTGTGAGGTCCAGTATTCAAAGCCAAAAGGTTAATATTTCTCTTTAACCTGTGGAACATTTGAAACCTCTCTCGCTTTTTTGCATTGCTTGATGTGCTGTTCACTTCATGGCAACTTCACAAAGAACTTAAGAATAAACAAATTTGTCTTGAACAAGAAACTCCCCCTGTGGGAAGGGGTTAGAATGCCGTGAACAAACTCCCTCTCGCCTCCCTCCGTCTTTCGTTCCCCTCTCCCCTTTGACAGCAGCCTCACAGGGGCGTTATCTCTACTGTCACCGCTCCAATGGGGCTTGTTCGCGACATTTTTATATATCAGTTGATGTATAAAACTTAATATTCAAATCATTGTAAAACAAATATTTATATTGAATGAAACGTTTAATTGTTGAGGCCAAGAAAGCATTCTGCTCTCTCTATTTGCCCCAGACTCCCCACCTCCCACTTATAGGTTACTTATGCTTTGTTGTAGCATAGTTAACTATGGTTGTAGTATTCAGGTACCTGATATTCAAACTGTAATGTTCAATCGTTGGTCAGAACCTGTTGCACTGTTGTTGTTCGATCGACCTATACTTATGTTTTTGCCGGGCACGTTAAAAAGTTTGCAGGAACCTCGCGGAGAACCTTCTGGTCTTCAATATTGTGCTATTAAAAGTGAACGTGTATTCAAAGAGCCAGAAAAAAGAGATTTTATCATTTACTGGTGTACCAATACACCGAGATTGTATTCAAGTCATTCAAGAATTGCCAGCAAAATGACGTAAACAAGATAAAAACCAGTACATTTATGTCGTTCATTTCAGTCTGATGTTTTCTGGAAACCTCCTTACACAACTCGCTTCGATTTCGGAGAGCAACGTTGCTCGGTAGATATTTACATTTCAATTAGCAATGTTTCTTTGGTTGTTATGGTTACAAGTAAATTTTCCCGGGAAATGTATGTTATTAGAACTTCTGTCTTTCTCTGCCATCTTTTTACATTGTAAAAATCTATTACTATATGTAATGTCACAACTATCGGATATAATTATCGTATTGCATGATAATGCCTGATATCTTATGGCTTTTCGGTCTTTTTAACATCCACTCTGGATTATATTTTCGTCGAGCACCAGTGGTCCAATACAAAACATGAAGCACTAACGGTTTGTAACACATGGCTTGGTGATATTGTTGATGACGATTAATGAACAATTTGGGTTTTCTCGCTTCGTAGCGCGTGTTATAAAAGCTATTCAAATTTGCCAAAGTAATTCTTGACTTAGATTTATGGCTTAGGACTTACCTACAGTTTTAATTGGTGGGCAATTGCTCTTCTGATTAACTAGACAACGCACATTTATTTCCAATAACCTTTTCTTTCCGAGTAACTATTGTTTAATAAACTCGCGGAAAGATAATTGTTTGGGCTAAATTGACTCAAGAGCTTCCTTCAGTGCTCTAACCGCATGAAAGATTCATAAAAATCGTTTTAACTCACTAAAAGGAGACTATAGAATTAGATATTAACTTCAAAACCACGATTTTGTCCGAGGGCCTCTATCTCACCTCTGTTAAGACTGTATCGGCCTATAAAAACCTGCCCGGAGTTTTGAATAAATTCTAACAAATACACTGAGATGTAGTCACTTTATTATAAAGAATTGTCAAGCTGTAATTCTTTAATTGAAATCTCTAAGCGAGCGAAAAACCGATGACATTGAGTTTTTAGGTCAAAATACCAGTTTCACCACAACAAAACCTCGGCGGTCGTGAGCGACTGGTCTAACTTAACCACGGTTTGCCCTAGGGATAAAAATAACTTACCGCGTTTCGGTGGCTGCGAGCTGCTGCTTCCACAACCCATGTGTCATCTGACAGAAGTAACTTCGGTAAATGTGCTTCACTGTAGTTCATACAATGCACGGCTTCCTTCGCTGCGCTTGTGAATCTCAGTGTGATTTGACATTTGTAATGAATAACTAGCGCAGGAATGTAAACTGGTCTTTTGTCCGGGTATTTACGCGCGGTTTAGTGATTGGGTCGAGTGGATAAAGTGACGCCATAACAAGACACATAAAGTGCCAAATCGTTTAAACTGAGATTAAATTAAGCCACAAGAGGCTATAAAAAAAGGTGAAGATAGAACCACTTGTCTCGTTCGTCGAAAATCACAACACAGATTCACATCCGGTAACTGCGTGGAAAAGGTTTGCCAAGCGGTTTGTCGTGTTCAAAACATTCATCGCGTCACGTACTCCGAAGTATTTACTAAATAAAGCATTTGGAGGAAGACCAAAATAACACGCATGACCTCCGTCGCGTGCAAGTATTTAAATTATCACAATCATCAGACAAAAACCGATCACAGGTATTGCTAAATTTTGTTATTTTTCTGTAAAGGTTATCACAGCCTTTTTGCGACGGGATTTGTTTTTGACGAGTTTAGAAGTCATTTCACAGATCGTGTCCGTTCAAAACAAGGGATAACTAACGGATGTGATACTTAATACGGTATGACGTACGTAATTGAAAAATAAGCAATATTGAACCCAGCGAAAGTTTCCTTTTGTTTTGATTCATGCGTGCATTAATTAGTTAATTGATTAATTCTCATATTAAATATCAACAGACATATCCAAGTAAGGAATAAGGAATAATGAATAAATTTCCAGCGTAAAAGAAATTTCTTTTCAAGGTTTATCGTCAATTAAGGAGCTTGCTGGATAGGAAGCCTAGAGAGTGCGATGACACAGCTTTTGCGTGAGTACCTGTATTAAAAGTGCGGACCATCGTTCCCATATGCCCACTCTTTCCAATAACGTCATAGAGTAAAAGGTGTATCAGATAAAGTGGGTTTCTTTTACAGTCTGAAAGAGCTTGCACAGCAGTCTTATTGTTAGTTCCCGATAGCGTGAGGGAAGCCTTGCAAGAAAAAAAAAAAAGCTTGAGTACTGAGACGGAAACGGAAATACAAAACACACCAGAAGGTTGCAAGCTACCTACGTGATCAGCAACGAGTGTGAAAGCGCCCGGAGAGCAAATCCGACTCGTAATCTTAGCAATTTCCGTTGTTGCCTAGAAGCTTGTAAACGGAAAGGGAGGGAAAGTTCTATCGGTGTTTATAAAATACGCGAGATACTTACGCGCGCTCTCATTGGTCGATAGGTGTGTTAAGATGAGAGTACGTAAACACGGTTGCGATGTTTTAGATTCGCGCGTATTTTTGAGAAATACTTTATAAAAGCAATAGAGTACTTTTTCCGTGTTTACATAGCCTCATCTAAACACCACCGGAGTTGGGAGAATTCTCAAAAGTATGCAAACCCTCGACTACGTCTCAACCTAGCTGTGCCAGGTTGTTTATCTGAAAACTTGATGGGCGCTCATTCGTTAGTAAGCCAAACAAGGCACCCGAGTTAAAAGAAACATGGAGTCTCTACGATAAAAAATTAACTTCTTTATTATTTCTTCACTGAGTTAAGAATTTCACACAGTTTGATAAAAAGCCAAGTTTCATGAAATCCTCATTTGCATTATATTTCTGATCTAACAGAGATCGATATCGAACTTCGTCTTGAAATATCATTACAGTCAGGCATGTTAGCTACTTTATTATTAAGATACAATTCAATTATTTCATTCACTTTGAAATGAAATGCACGAGGGTCGTACAGAGCAGTCAGCTAATTATCATGTCCCCTCCCTATACAGGTCAAAGTTTAGCAGTGACTAGATTTTACAGCTTTGCCGTGGGTTTCCTTGATAGCGCTGCCTTTATGAGCCCAGCTGGTTTGTCAGTGGCCATCAAAATCTACAGAAAGAATAAGAAAAAAAGAGACATGCTCGAAAATCTATAGTAAATTACTGCCAGAAGAGAGCTGTAGTCAGGTCTAGTCAGAGGGACTGGCCAACCTTCATAAATAAATTAGCTGAAGAGTTCCCAACTCTTTCTGCCCTTGCACAAAATTGTGTGGTGGACACTTCAAACGTTAATGCAAACCTTTCACTGTCTGTGAATATTCAGTAACAAGACTTTAACTCTTCAATAATTTTCAGTAGGCACGAAAACAGGCTTGGATGTGGAATTATCTGTACATTCCGAGAAACGGACAGTTTGGACAGTTTTCTAACAATGACGTTCGAGGCAAACTGACATTTGAGTAACAAGTCAACTCCAAAGAAATATAACTCATGCATATTTTTGAAGCCAGTACGGGGTCTTATGTTCTTAACCTCTTCCAAATATTTTCTCAGATAAAATGTAATCTAATTTTTCTTAGCGCCCACAAACATTTTCTAGTGTCATCAAGACGTTCCGTTCTATTCAATTTTTCAAAATAACACACACAACGTGCAAACGTACTTGGAAACTCAAATTTTGACAACTGGAAGATATCACATGGGAATTTCCTCGGATAACCTCACTTTTGCCTGAATCACGTGATGCGTTTAGACCAATCGCACACAAGAATTTTTCCATACAGGAAAAACGAAAATCTCTTTCTGGAATATGTGTTTTGGAGAATGATATACTTGATAAGCCGAGGCCAAACACCAAACCTGCCACGTTGCATTTCTAGCATTATTTTTTTAAAAGTCATTTAGAGAACTGCTAGCTTAATACATACATACAAGTTTGTCCAAGTATTATAATAATTCAAACTTCTTACAAAAATTCTCGATTGACCCATACTGTCATTAGTTGTGTTTTTTTGCATCTACATTTTTAAACATGCCAAGATGGTATAGCATCCACTGCTCTTTCAGACCAATGTTATTTCTCAATTATTCTAAAAAGCAAAATACTGAGCGGCTGTAAAGAAACCTTTTACAATTTATTGTTTACCTCATCTTTGTTGGACATTCCAAATGGCGCCATGTTAACGGTGAAGTAATGAATGTTCGGCATCACCATCTCCACATAACCAATCTGCAACAACCACAAACACAAAGTATTACGAAACTGAGCTTCTATACAGCATTACCTGGCCTGATGCACTTCCACTTACTTTAACTTTAAATTATATATTAGAACCAATACGAGAAAAAAAAAATCCATGATGCCGCTTCTTTCAATTCTACAATTTTAGTAGGAAAAATTTGTGGAGACATGTTCAGCTTGGTGAAACACATCTTAGGACTGAGACTGGAAAACTCAGAAAGTGTTAGGAAATCTTCGGAAAAGTTAGCCAGAAAGTTCTGGACATGTTAAGACTTACTTGTGTTATGATCAGAAAATTATCTAATTTATGAGTAGTTGAAAAATGAAAAATATTATGCACAAAAGTGGGAAAATAAGAAAATGTGAAATGATATTGTTAATGAACTGACCTGTGGAATGCTCTTCAAAATCTTCGTTTCAGCTTTGTACAAAGTGTTCTATTATCAAGGAAAAGTAAACAAAGGATTTACAATAAACTTATACACAATATACAGCAATATTTCAAAATGCATCACCACTGCACTCCTGTTTTGTCTTTCCACTTCAAAACATTTCAAAAATCTCTGATTTCAATTTATTATTTTCTAAGTCTCTGTGCTCTCAAAATGATATGAACTCCCAGCGTATCAATTATATATGAATTAAAGGCATATTTTATTGTATTGAACAAAAAAATATGTATTTTCAGATAAATGAAGCCTATACCGTGAAAAGGGCCTGAACTGGCCTTAACAGTCTGTTGTTAACAAGGAGTTACTGTACAGTCACTAATGTTTTAGGTTAACTGACACTTCAATGCAGTGACAATGTAATTACTAAGTGCAACGTGCCTGTACAGAGGGTGAGTAGACACCAAAGTGGGGTGGTCCGGCAAACTCCTCCAGAATTGTGTTCTTGGCAAAATTCCTTTGGGATTACAAGAAAGGCATGTAGTTAACACACAACTGTAAATGTTTTTCAAACAATTTCTTGTGTGGTTGGGGACTGAGGTGAGTAAGGTTCACAACTCTTAAGTGCTTAACTAACTGAGTTTTTGAAGCAAAAAGAAACTAGATGTTTTGCTACTTCCACTTTGGGATGTTAGCACATCACAGGTTCAGTGGCACATCAGAGCACATAACATTTTTCCAGGTTGCCTGGCTAATGGCTGAATGGCACCCATTTATACACCTGGGTGCCAGACATTAGACAGTCTGTGAGACTGATTGTCTTGCCCATGACCTATGCTCAAATCTGGAACACTTGGTTTAGACTCCACAATGCCCCCTTTTCAGCTGCATATGACAACTCTTTTGTGTTTAAGTATTCTCCAAATTCAAATGCCAGCTCTCCAATATCCCGAGGTCACAGAAACAAATAGCAAACATTGAGAAAATAAGCCAATAAACTAAATGTCTCACCAACATGAACTGAAGTCCACACCCCTTGTGGTATCAAACTGGTATCGGCAGGTCACTTTGGTACAGAAGGAACGATCTGTAGATTCCGGCAAAATGGTGTACTTGTCTTTGCAAAAGCCTGTGAGTGATGGAAGACTCATATCAATGCAGTATTCCAGGGTTTCATTAATGTTCTCAGCAGGAGGACAACTGGTTTTCACAGGCAACGCAGGCAAAACTATTTGAACTGAACTTCTCTACAAGGAAAACTCTCTGCTAGATAGTCAAACCAGCTGTGAAAAAGTCATTGTTACAGCTGGTCAATATTATTTGCCCAGTGCTTGGCTCTTAATGAAGCCCCTGAGTATTGATCCAATCAAAGTCCTTTTAAACCGCATTATTTACCTGTGAATCCTGACTGTGTTGTCTTGAGAATTTGCATTTCTTTAAGACCACCAGACACCTTTGGATTCTCTAAACAATATAGACAAAATTTCAAGCGCCAAGAAATACATTACAAAATAATACTTACAGTTATTTTGATCTAATGTTATTATCATCTCTGCCTAATTCAAAACAAATGAAACCTTGTCTCCATGTTAGGAATGGGAGTTATTCAGGCATACTCAGTGCGATTTCAGTAAAACAAGTACAAAAACAGCTCAATACTTACAGGTAGCTCAACACTAAGCAAATCAAAATTATATAGGTAGGTAAGCTTAAGTCTGCATATGAGCCAAGTGGCCAGGCCGGAGCTTATCTCGGTTTCAGTAGCATGAAGCGACTAGGAGTGTTTCTCCTCCCCCCTGGATGGGATGCTAGTCCATCGCAGGGTTACACCCAGCATTAAATTTGCCTGTACCCATTTATACACCTGGGTGGAGAGAGATACCGTGAGAGTTAAAGTGTCTTGCCCAAGAACACAACACAAATTATGTCCCTGGCCAAGGCTTGAACCAGGCCTGCTCGCTCTGGAGTGGAGCACACTAACCATGAGGCCACCACGCCTCCCAAACCATGAATATGACTGTGTAATTTGCATAATGTAAAATGACACATGTACATACACACATGTATCTACTACGAGTCTACATTATAGTCGTGCATATGCCTATTTAGTAAGTATGAGCTAATATCTTGTTTTTTTTTCTTTTTTGTCACAGGCCATTGTTGTTTTCAATGGCGTGACAGCTTACCACAAGAGTAAGAGAGAGACTTTTACTTTTGAATTACCACTTGAATTCATGCTAGACTGAAAAAAACCTGTTGCAATATTTATTAACTGCACCTGCAGAAAATTAACTGGGGCTGATTATTTAATATTTGTCACATCTGTGAAACAATTAATACTGTCAGTGCTTTGCTTCACTGGATCTCAGGCAGTATCTAACTGTTAAAAATGTTTCAAACATGGCCATAACTGATAGAAGTATGACTGTGCACACTTTACTGGATACTTAAGTTTAGAAAAATAATATGGTATCTGTACCTCCTCTTGCTTGTGTAACTGAGCAAAATCTTATCACTTCTGGATTTAACACAAAGGCATGAGCATGGTCGACACCTCCCTGTTTGATGGAACATTATCATATTGAGTACAGTATGTCATTAAGTGGAATGTGTATACACACAGCCATCCAGGACCAAACTGAGGTCTTGTTTACCAGTGACACTGACTAAATAGCACATTAAGTTACCTGTTGAATACGTTTCCAAGGGCTTTCATCAATTGTTACAGATATGTGATCAACCTGGTAAGAAAACAGGACAGTACAGTTTATTATCCTGCCAAAAATTAGGGAATTTGATGACTTGTAAGGAAGACTAAAATTTATTTTTCTGAAGCCCTCTGTCACAAGATGATCGTCATATACTGTATTCAGTGTTTAATTAAGCACACATCAATAATTTATATAACTAGAATTAAAAATAGGAATTACCATAATAATTAAATAGGCACAAAAACATTATATAACACATTAAATCAAAAGCCAAAAAGAATTTTTATATTCATTACTTTGAAAAATATTGTGTAAATACCTGTTTATGAGTTGACAGAAAATGATTGCAAATATGGAGTGCAAATTCCTCAATATCATTAACCTGCAGACAAAAGATCAATCATAAAAGATATAACACTTGTAAACATACACACTTCATCTGTACACTAATGTTATGGAAGGAAGATGCAAAGGGAATTTTTATGATAACTGCAGAAATTCTCACGCTCTCATTGGCTAATTTTCATTGTCAATATGCGCACAGACACAGGAATTTATAATTTATGCGATGCGTCAACGGGAGAGAGCGGACAATTTATTATCGTTAAAAAACAAATTGATGTCAGTTTTTCATGCATCTGTCCTGTTATTGACAATGAATTTCATCAGAACATTGTCAAAGTGGATCCACAGCTACTTTGACAATGTTCTGATGAAATTCATGATCAATAGCAGGACGGATGCATGAAAAACTGATGTCAATTTCTTAATTTGATACAAAATTGGACAATACTTTATTGTCATCAGGCAGTGCCTTAGCAACACAGCATTTGATTGATAGATGATTAATTTCATACTATATCAAAAAAAGATTCAAATAATTCTCCCAAAAGTTTCTAAGAAGTGTGGTGTACATATTGTTTCTAAGTTTCTAAGAAAAGTGTGAAAAGTTTCAAAGAAGTGTGGTGCACATCCTCTGCATCTGCACACCTTGCTCATGGTGGGTGACCAAGGGGCCATGATGGACACATATAACCAATGGTGTGATCGTTCAACGAAACGCAGAACACTATTGGAACCCATGCAGCCTGACCCCCTCCCTGGAAGCAAGAAAGGAGGCTGGTGAGGTCAAGGGGGTATGATCACTACTAATTAATTAGCCGTCGATATTATTATTTACGCACGAAACACATTCAACGATCATTTAAACAGATCTTGCACCAAGTTCCTGACTTCTGTCACGTATTCTTTCTTCGTTTACTATATGTTGCGTACTTGGGTTGCGTCGCGGGGTTGCGTAACACGTTCCGAGCGGCAAAATATCAGCAAACCAGCGATCGATTGCTAAACTGGTTGTTTCAGCTTTAACCCATAGATGGCAAAAATTAAGAAAGTATAACGATCTACCTACCGGGTGATCTTTAGCCAAAGCGTAGACGGTGTTTTTCTGTGTATCCGTCGGGATTACACTAGTGTTGTTTCCAGTAATATAATCCTGGTAGTTTGCTAACTTTAACTCTGTTGCCACCTCTATCTGCTTGATGTCATGGTACTTTCCACTGCGTTTGATCTTCAGAAGACGCACGCCGCTTTTCCCATAGCCAGTAAAGGTGGGGTCAACGTGGAACCTTGAAGCCATACTCTCATATAATTTCGTTACGTCGATCCGGACGAGAAAAGAATATTTACACACGTGCCCAAAACTGTGCCACCGACACTTATGGCCAGCGGTGAGCCCCTCAGCGCGCGCAATCTGAAAATGGCGGCAAGCGAAGCAGTTTTATTTTCTTGGAAGACTCCGTTTTCTACTCCCATAAGAAAGGACGAAAATGCTTGTCGAGATTTATTTCAGAATTCTGAAAAACTTCTGGCCTCAGCTGTGTCGATTTGTCGACTAAAGGGCAGTGTAGAATGCCAAACGGGCGGCTTGATTACCGTGTGCGAGGAGCTGCAAAGCTTGATTCGTTTGGCTTTCTCGGGTGAGTGAATAAGTTCCCTTTTTATGCTTCTTTTCTTGAAGATCGACAATTTTAATCATTCCTACGTTATTTTATTATTCAATAATCCATAAGAAAGTAGTAATTACTTTAACCACCTCCGCATTTTCATTCTCTCTAAAAAAAATTACAACGTAACGCCAGCACTGATCGAATGCAAACACATGCATACCATCACATAATCCAACGGTGAATTGGGAATATGCTAAAATAAATCCGCATGGTGCGTGACTTAACATAGGGGTATATCATGCAGCTGTAGAGATAACCGTATTGCAGGTATTATAGGCTTCTGCCAGGAGTAGACCTAAGAGTTATCAAGACTTCGCCATTGCTTAAATTAATAATTCACCTTCCCTCCATTGAATCCTGAGCTTACGTCACATGAAATAGGAAACGGCTTCAACATAGAAATTCTTTGAAAAAAAAAATCTTGAGAATTACTGTCTTGGGGTAGAAAACATCTATACACAACGGATCGAAAAATATTGAAATAAATTTAGCTTCATCTCACTCTCCTCCCTGTTGGATTTTCTTCCTTGGGGAAAGTATGAATATTTTTTTGGAACCTCACCCTTCTGGACCACGGTTCAGTTTGAAGAAAATTGCCATGGTGACAACAGTGACAGGAGATAAATGCTTTGTAATTATCAAATTAAAAGGAAAGGGATGTACAGGATGTACACCATAAAATTCTACCTATAAGCTTGGGGCATGTATATTAAGGGGTCTCGCTTGTTATCAGCATTTTATAAAAACTTGTAATAGGGAGAGCTTATTTCCAGAGTGGAACAATCTATTACTGTGCAAGTCAACTTCTCATGGGTAATGTTCCTTTCAGAAGAAATTCCTCTGAATCCTCCTCATACACCAAAGTATCAGCCTTAAACTCCTGATGTGAGACAATCACATAGTTTCTTGTAGTAACAGATCAGATTACATTCATGTAGATTGAATTCCAATGTAATAACTTTTCTTCCCAGAAATAAGACGTCTTGAGAAGGATTTCAATTCCCAAGGAAGTCACTTCGAAGATGAAATAACCTGCCTGAAGGAATATGTTAAATATCTTGAGGAGAGAAAGGGTCACCGTAAACACTATAACAAGAATGATGACTGTAAAGAAGTTAGTGAAACCACTCATAATGAACACAGGTAATTTTATAAATGAGTCGTAGGCCACTATGCTAAGAGCTGTGAAGCGAGGTTATATTTTACATGTTGTTCATAAACATCACATCGCTACATCAAGTAATATTAATTTTGATTTTCTTTCATTGTTTCGACTGTACAGAGGAAAACTAAGCGAGTGTGAGGAAACTGAAAAAGAAGCAGACTACTCAATGCTGGAGCCTGATGAAAACTTAGAAGAAAGTGATCCTTGTCTTTTTAACACTGGCAGTACGGATGTCAAGGTAGATTCTGTTGACGATGATGCATCATTACCTGTACCTACTAAAGAGCAGAAGAAATCCAAATCTCTACCAGAAAACAAAAGATCCAAGAAATGTTTGAGGAAACTCTCCTCAAAGAAAGGAACAAACTCGTCTGAGTCTGCGAGTGAAGTGGACGACCTGCATCCATCAGCTGATTCAGGAGTCAGTGGCGACAAAGAAGGATTAGAACAGAAATTAACAAGATCCACAGAAACATCCTTGAGTAATGACAAGATGGAAAAAGAGAAAATGGAAAGTGAAGATATAGCACGGACAGATGCTGAAGTACCAGAATCTGATTCTGATTTTAAGGGAAACTCAAAGGGAGGCAAAGAAGAAACAAAAGTCAAGAAGACAAGGAAGAAGAAAAGAGGTGTGTCATTGAAAGATTCTGACAGGAATTCTCAAGATCAAATGCCTGAAGCTGATGTCAAACAACTGCAAGAAATTAAACATACCAAGAAAGGAAAGAAGAAAAGATCATTGGATAAAGGAGAATTCAAGGAAGATTTCCAGACAGAAATCCCAGGTGATGAAATTATCCAGTCAGACACTGGAATAAAAACAAAAGGAAAGAAAAAGATCGATTCTCCAGTTCAGGAGAGGCCAGAAGTAAAACCAAACAAGAAACTGTCTCGCACCAAGGAATCAAAGTCTAGTTCTGAAGACATGCCAAACACAATTGAGGAAGAGATGGTTACTGGACAACCTGAGCCAATGGAAACTTCTCAGAAACAACCAAGGGCCTCTACCGCTGGTGGGATGTCAAGCAAAAATGTGAAGGCCTCCAAGAAAGAGTTGACAACCACTGGAGAAAATGATGAACAACTGGGTGATATGAGCTTCCTCATCAATGTCAATTCTCGGATTGCACTGTTTGTGGCTGATGCCTCACAAGAGGAATGCGAACTACAACCCATGACAGCCAGGGAACGAAATGATGTCTACAAGGTAACTCACCTGTATAAACTCCGTGCAAGAATAGGGACCAAGACTGAGAACAACCTGACGACTGTGCGTCTGTCCAAGCAAGCTGACACAAGAATGCCAAAACCTGGTAGAGTTGATAGCTTACTGAGTGAGCTGAGTATTGCAGCATCTAAAGTGGCATTCAGAGAAAGCCCTAAGAACCAGGAAAAGAGAAAGTTCTCCGCTGTCACCGAGGGGGATGATCAAACTGTGGCTGAAGATGGTCTTGATCAAGCTGCCCCACCCAAAAAGAAACTCACCAAGCTCTCCAGGAGCAACAAGCCTTAAGTCTATGGGGATGGAGTGTACAGGAGCAAGCAACTCTTCACAAGGTACTTTTACTTGTATAGTTTGCTGAATATTCAGGCCTTTGCAAATGTTTGATCCATTAGGTGCTCATCCAGATAAGACAATATTGTGAGTTAAAAGATCAGTGGAAAAAATTTAGAAAATCTGTTACACATTTTATAAAACTTCATCATTTGATGATTTTGCATCACACATAGACTCTAATTTCTTGTTACTAGGATTGATTCTAGAAGCTTTATATATCCAAGATGCTTTATCTAAAGTAATCAGATCAAAAAGATCCTTTACACCCAGCTCCACAGAATGCTACTCTTAGCCTGTACACAAATAGCAGGGTCAAGTGGATAACAAACATGAGCCTGTTACATCTGAATCCAAAACTTGTAAGGTAGTATAATTTGGCTCAAAGGATTAATTTCAAAATCCACCACTTGAAAGAAGTGAAGAAACAAATTAATACAATTTCACAGCAATACATTTTGATATTTTAACATACATTGTAGCAATTAGTTTTTTGGTCATTACTTTTATAGAAATTGTTTAAAATCCTTGTTTTTAGTTCAAGGACATTTAGCTCTAATAAAAATATTCATACAGAGTAGCCTCAAAGTTGTCTGTGATATTGCTTCAGGAGACAAGAATAATTTGATGTGCAGCAAATGAATTGCTTAATCATGTTGAAGTGTTTTTACAACTTCATTTTGGGAAAGGAGGGGCTGACTGACTTATGGACAGCCAAAGTAACTACGATGAGTAAATGAAGCTTTGACTTCCACTCATTATCAGTCTAATTTGGCAATTTGACCTTGACCAGTTCATACTGATGGAATATTACAGCAACAATAATTGGCATGGTTTCTGATTTTTGTGATTGTCTCTAACATCCCATTCCCTATGTGTTGAATACATTACAGTTGGCTATTGTGCTGTCTGTCACAAAAACTTGCAGGATGTAAGTAAATCAATCAATAAATTACAATATTTAGAGAGAAGTCACATCAGCTCTAGCTGGTTTTCGTGCAGGTCCTACATATATAGGTGAAATTGGAATTTGGAAATGTTGCTTTGTCACAAGGGAAAAAACAGTTCATGTGTACTTAAGGCATACACAGTTGACACTCAATCAACACTTGATTAACATCTTGGTCGACAGTCAGTCAAGAGTCCAGTAATTTAAGCAGACATGCCATTGAGTGTCAATCAATATGAGTCAGTCAACACTTGGCTGACTATCGACTGACACTCGATCAAGAGTTGATCAAATGTCGACCCAATCGAG
>Ga0126338_10001352_pt1 | contig 15754 bp, 5 predicted proteins | sample OrbCmetagenome_2_FD_92529 | JGI IMG/M metagenome (GOLD analysis project Ga0126338, IMG submission 92529) | Coral microbial communities from Petempiche,Puerto Morelos, Mexico - Orbicella C C metagenome | ecosystem: Host-associated > Invertebrates > Cnidaria > Coral | place: Petempiche,Puerto...
CAGGTTTCGGCCGGGGGAGGGGGGGGGGGGTTACCAGCTCCCAATATTTTTGAATTACGTAACTGCCCTTAAGCCATCTCAAACTCTTAAATCCGATCAATCTAATTCCTCAATAACGTATATGTTATCCAAGGCCGATGTCTCTTAAGTCTGATATCAAAGGACAACAATAACTTGATTGAATATATTCGCGTGGAAATGGAATTATAGTTTACTGTTGTTTAGTATGATGGAGTGGCGCATTGGCACTCAGTGACGTCCCACCGACAGCTGACCGGCATCAGTTATGGCGCAAAAAAATGCGCCAATATTACGCCATTGTTATGCATTGGCAACATACATGCGTGCGTGTGGGCCAAATTTGTGAATATGGCGCGAAAACGTTTGAAATAACACACGTGTCTCAGTTAAGCCACTTGGACAGAGAATCTGGAAAGTAAAAGCTTTACTAAAGGTTTACTCTTTCACTTTAGAGTTTAAAGATGTTTTTCATTTGTGGAATGTAGTTTCACTTTCGTGCAAGCATGGTACCACATTTGAAGAAATGTTTCTCAGATTAGATTTATAGCTGATAGGGAACGGATGTGATTGAAGATAAGGAAGGCTGCCTTTGGATAGAAGTCCACTCTGATATGTTCAGTTTCGGTTGTTCATTGCTTTCTTTCCTCAACTACAGGAAGATCTGACCGATGAAATAGCCGTGTTTGTCAAACTGTTACGGTCAAATGAGTGGTTGCTCCGGGAACAGACGGGTACCAGTTTGTTTTGATGTCAAACTTGAGCCATTTCTGGACACAAACTTGATTTTTTCCCGCGCGGATTATAACAGTAGGAAGAGCAACAAAAACAGATGTCTCTTCCATTTGCTTTCTGTTATGCACCAGTTAACGGAAAACAAACAGAACACGATGATACTATGAACATGCGACTATCACATCAAGAGACCAAGCTCCCGAACAACGACGATATGTTTGAAAATTGTTTTTACAGCTTAACTGGCTTAGCTGGATTTTACCCGCGTCATATCACCCGAGTCTGATATCATACAAACGGTAAAGAATCAACATTCTCCACTCATCACCATTCTCACATGATTTTCTTGTGGCGTTTTTTAATCGCAACATAACATCGTATTTTCCGTTAATTATGTCATTCTCCGCATCTTATCGTCACAAGACTTCCTCAAGGCTTCTTCTTCCCCAATTTGATGTTTTCGTGAAATGCTCCGCATACTTTTCTGAGCTACCTCGTTATATAAACACAGAGACCACGTTTTTTTCGTGGAAATGAGACATTTCGCGCAATATAAGCTATTTTTAATGCGGACACTCTAGAGTGGCCGGTCGAGACGAGATGACCCGCCCCAAGTGACTAATTATTTGTTCCCGTGCGGGAAAGAGATTGTTTCTTATGCATGCGGCACTGTAAGCGGGGCAGCTGGTGCTTACGATTAACATACAGTGTGTATTGGCTTCACTTTGACGTAAAAGAAAGAAAGTATCATACCTTAAGAGTTTATTTTGGTAAGAAACCCAACCGTTAGAAACATGTTTTCCAGCTGTTCGGAGGTGAAAGGTCACTTTCTTCTCTTATCTAACCAAACGAAAGATACACGTATTTTGGAATTCCGTGGGAATGAGAGGCACAAAACAGATTTACACCCCAAGTGCGGAAAACAGCTTTCATCGTCATGAATTTCCTGTTACAGAAAGAGGATAATAAGTCAGAAACTAAATATGCATGGGACAAAGGAAAAAATGGTTGGTTTCTCATTTTTGCGGGGAATGTGTTCATCAGTCATTTTCCAAGTGAGTGGTCAGAACCGGAATATCGTTTGTCAACGAAAATGTAACGTTCGCTAGCACCTCTCAGGCTGCCAGCAAGAAATGTTGTGTTGAAATTTTGCAAAGACCCCGTTGCTGTCTATGAGAGGCATTAGAAACCACACGAAATGTTTGAAAAAACAATGCTACGGGTCAAGGGCGTTGAGGTTCAAAGACGTAATGGACATTTTATTCCCTGAGAATATAGGTATGCGCAAATTTAGACAAATCTACGTCAAATCATAATTACAGAAAACCAGCTAAGATAAAGTCCAATCAAAAGAACGGTTGAAATTTACATGATTGCCACGTGAATTTACTTATTTCATTGTTTTCTAAGCGAGAGCAATTTAGCATCTCGGTCACGAGTTGAAAAGAATCTTTGAACAGGATGTATGGTGTTACATGATTAGGAAACAATATTCCAAGGCATTTTTGGCTCAGATCGGGCTCACACTAAAGCTTGAAGAGTTTATCAATCATTCGTATTGTGTTGTGTTAGCTTGTTGTATCTTGTGTTGTATTGTTTTGTTGACCCGGGGTGACCGAAAAATCAATACAGATTTGCACTTTCAAACAAAAACGCCATGAGGGTATTCAAGTAGCTTAATTTAAACAGCTCCTGCCGGAGGTAGAAGATTCAGGATTGCAGCTGTTTTGCTTAAACTTGCCCCTTCGTTGCAAGAAACTCTTGCGCTTACATAATTTTCAAGAAACTGTGGAAATCGATAATATTTCTTGGTAATCTGGTTTTGCAATATGTCAATCAAATACTCATAAGAGAGCACTGCATTGGAACATCGCTAAAGGCTGAAATGCAATCCAAAGGGAACCCTGGACATTTCGTATCTTTAAGAACTGTAAAATTTTTGCGATAATCTTCGACTGTCGGGCGGATTAAAGCTGGTTTTCACTTAGCTTCATTTATTGGATGTATATGAACAATGCAATGCCGATCATCCGTGACCTTTTGAAACGTTTACTTAGGCAAAAACCTTTTGCACTCTCTCTAGACCCTTGCGCAACTGACATATAATTTTTAATTTGCGGCAAAGTGAACTGAAATCTTCTCTTTCTTGTAAAGCGCTGGTGACATCATTAGCAGTGGGAACGGAAAACCTGAACCATAAATATACCTGGCAACCTGTCAGCAGACAAGAACTCATTGAAATTTGATCTACAAAACCCTCAGATGTCAACACTCATTTTGTTTCGTCATGGACTGTTGGTTTTATGTGGTGGAATGCATGGCATCCCTTCCCTCGGCTCCGCCTCGCAGTTAAATTTATAAATAGAATAGAAGGCGTTCAGGGAATCGTGCTGCCAGCAAAACTATCATGCAATCCGTACGGCATATCTCTATATCATATCTATCCTTCGCGCGGAAATCATGTGAGAAATCTCAATCTTTACGGTCAGGTTGTGTGGTGGGTTTTATAAGCGTTTCCGGTCCAGTGAAGGATTTTGCGGTCAAGATAGACTTTTCTGCGCCGTTGCCGCTAAGCTCTGATTGGTCGGTGTTTGAAAGGCAGGAAGCCATCACAATGCACGTTGCCTAGCGAAAGTAGAAAATCTACCCAGCAACGTTACGACGTCGATTGAGCATATGCTAAATGACGGCTTGTCAATTATAAATTTGATAGAATCCCAGACTCTAGCTCTTTCTGCACTTGCTCGGCGCAAGTTGACAATAATTCAAGCTGCAATTTGCGCCGGGGGTCAGTTTGTGTAGAGGCCACACGCATAAGGTAGAGATTCGGCGGCATTCTTCCTATAGAACAAAGTGTCTGCTTCTGCAATCGAAGCCTGTGACTTCAAACTGGCTTTGCTTTACAGCCCCGGCGCTGTACATTTCAGCGTAGCCTCCTAACTTCCGCTGTGACTGTTCGATCTTCGAACCTAGCATGGAACTACTGTGCTGCGAGGGACCGAGAGTTCGCTATGCATACCAAGATCACATTCTCCTTAACGATGACCGTGTATTGCGGAATTTACTGACTTGCGAGGACAAATATATTCCAAGTTGTCGATACTTCAACATTGTACAGAAGGAGATTGAGCCGCACATGAGGCGCATGGTAACGACTTGGATGCTCGAGGTAAATATCAACTCGGATTTCCTTCGTTTATAAATAGATCACCACCCTGACCGTCACATTGACCGTGATTTTGAGATTTCTCGTGATTTCAACTTTTTAGGTGTGTGAGGAACAAATGTGCGAAGAAGAGGTCTTTCCTTTAGCAGTGAACTATCTTGACCGATTTTTGTCGGTTGTACCGACCAGAAAATGTCAACTCCAGTTGCTTGGCGCTGTGTGTATGTTCATCGCTAGCAAGCTGAAAGAAACATCGCCGCTCTCGGCTGAAAAGCTGTGTATTTATACAGACAATTCCATTACTTGTGAAGAATTACTGGTAAGATTACTAAATAAAACACATGATCACCTGTGTTCATTCATTCCTTCTGGAAGGCTCGTGCTTGCGGTCAAACCAATTTTGTGCAAAAATTTTTAATGATTTTTTTTTACCATTTATCACCAATAATGTTTATTTTGCTATTAAACCCAGAAAAGCACGAAAATTTTTTCCTTCTTTCAAACTAACGCACTTTTTATTTCTTCCTTTTATTTTACAGGATTGGGAAATTTTAGTTCTTGGGAAACTTAAATGGGACTTGTCTGCCGTCACTCCTTACGATTTTCTGGAGCAGATCTTCTCCCGCCTCTCCTTACCGAATGTGAGCGTGATACGAAAGCATGCGGCGACCTTCATCGCTCTTTGCTGTACTGGTAAGAAGAGCCTAACTATTTAGGCTACAATGATAAGGGGTTGGCCCACTACAAATATTGAATTGTTTGTCTCCGTCAACGTTGAACGATCCAGACTTTTTCTTACCCCTTGGCTTATTGTAAACTCACCGATGTAATCAGTTTCCTTTTAAAACAAAAAGTGCAGAATTTCTTTTGTAGTTTGGTTTATTTATTGATGTAAAAGCAATATTGCGCTTGAACTTGTAATGTTATATATTTATTTTTAGCGATTTTTTTAACCATTTTTTTCCCATTTATTTGTTTTCTTTTTTTTAGATGAGAAGTTTTTGATGTATCCGCCATCGACATTAGCTGCGTCGTCTATTTGCGCTGCATTTTCTGGTCTTGCGACACCAGAACAAAAGAGCATTTGGACGAAAACAAGACTGGAATCGTTTCTACAGAGACTGACAAACATAGAACCGGTAAGGAAAGAAAAATGCTTCTAATGACAGGCGCTGTGACTAAACTGCGGCAGCGTTCAGTCAATCTGTAGCAAACAAAAGCAAATACACTATTAACTGTAGCAAATAAGGGAAATAATTCTTCCGCTTTACCCAAAAGTGAGATTCACAGGCTTTAGACATCTTCCTGCCTCTTTTTTCACTTTCACTTAAACGCGCGGTTTTGTTCAACAATAAAGTCATTTGACTAACAGCCAGAGGAAAAAACACTAAAAACAGAACACTTCTTTGCACTTGAAAAGTCGCCTTAAAACAAACAACCTCGAACTGAAGCTTAGACTAAACGTTTTTTCCGGTTCACCCTTCTCACGCAGGAATACCTACAGTCATGCCAAGAGCTTATGGAAGAAGTACTTCATTTTAATGTCACGGAAACTCCATCCTCCAAAATGGAAAACGGAAGCACGCCAAGTACGCCAACAGATTTGCAGGAAATCCATTTTTGACAGGGGCATTTCCTTGGACTGTCGCAGACCTTCCCGTGTGTATGCCTGCCTATCTAACGTGTGTAAATACTGTAATAAAGAACTGGGATTGTTGAACTCGACTTCGTCCGTTTTCAGTGTGTGCCGTGCCTGCGTCCCCGTTGTTTTTCTGGCAGCCAACGTGCGATTTCAAAAGCTGCGGTTTCCTTTCTCTTAAAAGTGTACGCACCGACAATTAGAGATGACGTCTTTGTTAAAGGAATGCGTTCACCTTCACAGAGCAAATGGAATTAGCGCCCATCGAGGAGTGAAAGACATTCTTCAAGAGAAAGCAAACATAACAAATCCCTTGGCTTGAGTTCGAAATAATAGCAAATCTGTTTTGTACCTGTAAACGACGTGTTGTGTTTACCAACCCACGCGCGAAAAAATTCTACCAATTTATTTACACCCTCCCAAAGTCTTTTCATCAGACGTCTTTGAATTTAAATAAAAAAAAAAAAAAAGAAAGAAATCGGCGTAGAGCTTTGACAGCAAAAAGCATGTCAAGATGGGCGAAAAATCGCGTTATTTTTTCAGGTGCGCACAAATTGATTCCACGCGTCGGATATTTGCTTTAGATGTGATATCATTTTCTTTTCGTTCCCGCAACATGCTCAAAGTACACCTGTTTAGAGCGTAACACCACGTGTTAGAAAATTCCTCGGATGATTTAGAAAACCTCATTTATCGTTTTCCATCTTGATTTGTTTTCGAAAGTGAACTAATCTCTGATTTGGAGCAGTGTTTTTTTTGTTTTTTTTTTCACTTGCCGATCATAAATAAAGACATGTCGTTGTCGGGGTGTAATCCCTTTGTTTTTCCGTCAGGCCGCTAAGTGCATTTCAATGGTTACAGCTCGGTGCATGGAGCTCACAAACTTCAAACCTGAAGTGTGAGCTATGCAGCGTTACATTGTTTTCGGTAAATGTTCCCACGAGTTTGTTAAAATTCACTCGATATGGGTCAAGAACTCTTTTAGGGCCACTGGCTGCTGAGTTCAAAGACAAAATGGCAAAAATGCTCTCCCATTCTTGTTTAATTACGAGCCCCTAATTCGTACGATACTGTCACTTCCTAAATAAATCTATGTCGCCCAGCAAACAACAGAAGCTTCAGTTTTTAGCATTGTCGACCATACAAAGTGAACAAAACATGACTTCTAGTTGAGCCGACATTCTTCTGATCGGAATGTTTGCAAGCACTTCACTGCGGCTTCGTGTTCCCTGGTCATTTACAAAATGTCTTTGAGCATTTATTCAAGTTCCAGCGGAACGAGATTTTGTATGCAAGCTTCTGCGCAAATGGCACAAACAAGTCAAGGGTTTTGTTGTTACCTGTTCTAAAATTAGAACCTGTTCCGCGACTTTCAGGTATACAGTGAAAACAACAAATCTGTAGCCTGTTCAGCAGGGTTTGAAGAGGAACGCGCGAATAAGAAAATAAAACACGGTGGAGGACTAAGCTCGATTATTTCCTCGTTTGCACCGGTTGTGTCAGTTACTTTGCCCATTTCATCTCGGTGAAAAGGAAAAAAAAACGTGAAATTCTTCGGCGGGGAACTAATCATCGCTTAAAAAACATTCTCTTTTCTACTTTTTTATTGCAGATACAATGAGGCTTTTTGTTACTCTTAAAATCGGTTCAGCTTTGCTGCCAGGTTCATGAAGCGCTACTTAATTGATGCCTCCTAAGCATTGTTTCCTATTAAAAGTCTTTTGTATTCGAACAATACTTACGGGACGTCTTAATCTAAAAGGACCTCGTGAATCTGGCCCCTGACTTTTAAAGTAATGAGTTACTATGAAACTACTTTTCCAAATTGTCGTCATTTCATTTACAGTGAGTCACCGTCATAAGTGATTTGGGAGAATATTGATGGCGGGAAAAGTCGGCCGCAAAGTGCCTTCTAAAGAGCATAGTCTGTTTGATTCTCCTAGAGCTTGCAACCAAGAAGTGTGTGTCCATTTAATCACTTATAACAATTTAATTTTAGTGCACACTTACAGTTTTTCATCAACAGAGTATTCAGGCGTTTTGTTCAACACAGCAGAGAGTTCTAAGAGAATGCACTAAATTCGAAAGCTTTTATTGAAATAGGCACCCAACAAGCGTTATAAAGAACTAGGGAAAAAAAAAGAAACACTGGTGCAGCATTGATTGTTAAGTTCTCATTGGCCATTTCTCTTCAAACATCAAGTTCATGAGTTTATCATGATCATGATCAGCGCACTTAAATTAGTACAAAGTAAGTGCAAATGGTCCCGTGAGGGTGCTCACTATCAAGTCAGAAGTGCACTTGAAAACGCTTTTATTGCCCAGAAACGTTGGGACGTTTTCAACCACAGAAAAAAAAATACGCTGCAAAAACTTTATACGTTTGACCATGGTGATTTTCCGTTGCTAGTTGCCAGTGACCCTCAGCCAGAACGCCATAGGCGAAACTCATTTTCAAGTGGTCATTTAAGATTTAACTCGTGCTGGAATGAAGAAGTCATTTTAGGGACTACATTATACAACAAAAGGGAGACCAGCTGAGGGCCTTGATCCCATTTCTATTGAAGATTGCTTTCTGATAACGACTCTCTAATATTGCTTCACACTTGGTTTCTGTCAACAGTATGAACTTTACTTTACATGCTAGGCACGAAACAGACTTTGTACAGCAAACTATGATCCCACATTCCAAGAGATTCAGAGAGCGCGGAAAACTTATGAAAGTTGAACTTTCATTCTTTTTCTAGAAACCGCTTTAGCAAAGATCGATCCTGATTCAAACAGCATGAAAATGCCCGATAGGATCTGAAAATTGTAAACAGTTTTTGAAAAGGTACTCGACTGGGACACTTCAGTTGTAAAATTATAAAGGGGGCCTTGATTCAAGAGTATTCGTAGCTTTCGGATCTCTATATGATTGATTACGTCGGCATTCCTGATATGCTTCAGAGTTCTCTTAATTTCTTCACATCTCATGGTGACCTTAAACTTTTTTGAAGGCGCCCAAACGTGCTCTCTTAGAAATGTGAACTCGGACTGGGTGTGCATAGACGAGAATGACCCAATATCGATAAGGGTTTCAATAAAGAGAAAGAAAACTCATATCTACGACACAACGTGTTTTCATATTGAAAGTTGTTTTGAGATGAAAATTTTCGTAATGTTACTATCACAAGTTTTCTAGGTTTCCTTATGGAGCCTTTATGTTTCATAAAGTAGCTAAAGCAGTGAATAACATCGAAAGCTTCGTTTAACCAGCAGCAACTGTCCTTTCTTCGCCCGCGTTTTACTTGCGGGTTCAAGCCAAATCGACCTACCACCTTGACGTACCATGGATCACTAAAGAGAAGGCGAGGAAAAGCGACATCATTCTTTTAAAACGGCCCCATGGTAATCAATGAGGCCACCTTGCCGATAGTTCAATTAAATTGAGTTTAATTTGGAATACCTCCAAAAGATCACGTTTGAATTTTTTGAATGCTTACTTCGTCATTCGGCGAAAATCCCTAGTGCAGCATGTGTGCTTTATTCTGCCACCGCTTAAAACGGCTCTTAAAATTAGACGGCATTTTAAGATATACGTAATTCGATGATAACTTCTGTTCTTTTTAGATTGATTTATACAGGGTTGTAGCCCGGTCAGATAGATTGAATTATCTAAAAGAACATTAACAGCCAAGCTCTTGTTGTCTGGCTTCCCTTGGCCTTCACTGACAAAAGTGGTCTGAGAACCGAATTAGATAAGAATAGATCAAATTCGTGACGGCCGTATTCAACACAACATGTCTAACAAAACTGAGGGTTTAAAGCTAGAGCTGAAGTAACGTGTTAAACAGAGTATCGTTTTTTGTTATTTTTTTTATTTTGATATTTTGAATCGTCATGGAACCTTTGATGAAACCACCTTGATGAAAAGAAGTGGCGGCTACCTTTGGACTTATGTCAGGGGTTTAAACTCTACCTGCATGAAATGCTACACCAGTGTGCATGTTGTGAAAGCCGGAAAGACTATACTAATTGGCAATTTATCGGTCAGAATGTTGCAATCCTAAGTGGGCAATGTGAAAGAAAAGGCATTCAGACCATTCTTTATGTATCGTGCACTCATGACAAGAATTTTACCGTGGCGGCCTTCAGAAATCAATTAAAACTTTATTAGCACTATTACCAACTGAAAGCCTCTCCCATGGGGGAAAAAACGTGACAGAAAGTTAAAACATTTCAGATATTGAGATATGTTTCTTCAAATATTGGCCAAAGCAGGGTAAAGTCTATTTTAGAATTTCCACCATTCAACGAAAGGTTTGTGGGTCACGTGGCTCGTCAAATGCACACGTTGACTAAAATCTTGAAACCTATACAGTGAACTGTTTGAGGAAACTTATATAAAATGACAATGGAAAAAAAACATAAATCATAGAAAACAATTCCAGTTTGTAAAATACCGAAAAACAAACAGCACTACATACCAAGCGTTTCTCAGCCGTGAATTCGAACTTAAATTTAGAACTATATTGTTCAGCACGCAATGAGAGCATAATAAACAGCGCCGCATGAATATTTATCATTTGATTCACCACACACCAGGGACGGACACAAGGGTTTTATTTTCTCAAAAAGTTCTACTTTATGCTGACAGGAGCCAGGTTTAGCTAAAGGGGTGAATGAAAAGCCGCCGTTTAAATGGGTCTAAAATCATATTAAAATTCAAGATGGCGGATGCGACGCACGCTTTGTCTGTTCAACAAAATATCCCTGCATGGCACCCGACGTTTACTGTATTTCCATAAAGTTTCTGGTAACACGAGCAGATGTCTGAAGAACGAAACTGAGTTGTGAACACACTATCTTGTCATGACAGGCAAAAGTTTCCAGACTTTCCACACTTGTCCTTTACTAGTATTGAATATACATGTAATATACTAGTAAACAAATCGGGCGAAAAACTGCATTTCCTTTTTTGCAAGTTTTCAATTTACCAGTGTAGGATTGAATTATCTTTTTGCAGTTAATAAAATTGTCACTGTTAAAGTTTTTTGCAAATAATTTTTTTATTGGTACTAGTAAAGCTTTTTAAAAACTTTGCAAATATCTGATTACCCGCTTTGAGCTTTCCAAAGCTCTCACGAGGACCTCGACAAAAACTAGGCGAAAAAGAATTTCTTTCACGAAACCGGGTATGAATTCCAAGTCTAATGTTCAAAATAAGATTTTCCAGAGTCATAGTAAATGACTTTCACAAAACCACTGAGGCCTGCAGCATTATCTTGTTTATGTCTAAAAATCATTATTTGCATAACTGCATGAAAAAGCTCAAGTTCAGACGATTAGACAGCTTTATGGGATCTTCACCCTCTTAAAACTAAGAGCTATTCACTTATGAAGGAACAGACTGAAGAACTAATCTTGCTTGTCATTCCATAGTCTGCCAGATTCCACTAACATTTACTCAGTAAGCCTCATTAATTGAAAGCTCGAAAAGCTTCAATGAAAATAAATCGACTGATCATGGTTTTAGAACAGGTCAAACATTAATGTAAAACGCACATCTCTGCAGCGTCATGAATGTTTCGTGACTTCCCGCACGCAGCAAAAAGAGTCGTCCGCGGCATTCCACTGAAAGGTTTGCCATTTGCTGAAACTAAACATCGTCAACAGTAGTCGCTCTCTTCTGTGACAGTGGTCAACAGAAATACCTTGAGCAGTAGATTTTCCCATGAATGAATCAGACAGGAGGAAGGATTCTTGAACGAAATCAAATATAGACGGAGAGCTGATGTGGAACTGATGAAGGAGCAAACAGTGCGCATCACTCAAAAGCCACATTACATTCACTCAGAACTTTGAAGGTCATCGCGGAAAATTTTAATATCCAGAAATAACTCAGTGCTGTAGACAACGAGGCTCCTTCGTAAGTGACATTTTTGTACCGAAGACAATAAAGTTCCGTCATGGCCTAGATGTTATGGCTGCTGATGAGCTCATGATCATTACTCGAAACTTGTTTTTCCAGCAACACAATGAGATCCTCGCCCTTTTAATTTAAAGACTGTGCAAAGGGAAATGAACCGAAAAACAGGAAGTCTTGGATCATGAAAAATATTTTCAAACTTTTGCTGGATCCGATGAATGACGACTCAAGTAGTCTGTCCACAGTTAAGGCCATTGCTTCAAACTGCAAAACAAGTTCTTTAAAACTGGCACTTATTTTCCTAGCATGTTCTTTTCTACAGCTAGCCCCAGGGTGTATTTTAATTACTTTAATTCTCTTAAAAACCTCTCGTCATACTTGTAACACCTAGTTAGGTACCAGTCAATATCAAATATAGTGATAAATGAACGAAGGCAAGCGTGTCCTACATATACAGGATCAAGTTTCTATTAAACACCACCTGAATTAAATCCTGTTTTTCGTTTTCGTCACACCTAGAGATATGACAAAATGTGCAATCTAGTTTCCCTCCATTATTATTCTTTTTCCCTTTGTCTGCCAAAAGATTTTGAGAGGCAACTGAATAACTTGATGATACGTTTAAGTTAACCTTGCACGAATTTGTTCCGGCGTGAGTGCGAGCAGGGAGGAGGGGGAATGGGGAGAGCTAGTTTTGGCGGGAAAATACGCCAATAGCATTACGGTTAACACGACACGTTCTGTCGAGAAGTAATGACTAATCACCCATTCAACAAGGAGCATGTTATTTGTATAGAGATGTTGATGATGTAGAGGGTGGATGTTATGAGATGGAAATCAACGACGAATTTGTGTGCAGGTGGAAATTGCCGCGGTAAATCAAGAGACGGATATAATATTCAAAGTTCTCAACAAACTCACCAGTAGTATATAGTTCCTCATTTAGCATTAAAAAATAGATAAACCGGCCTGCACTCAGTGAGGATATAGAGCTATTCAGGTCGGGATTGTGTTTCAAGGAAAAACTTTAGCAAAATTTTTTATAAAAATTTTAGGTTGGTTTAAGAAATATATTTATCAGCCGTAAACCTTACAAACAGAAAAAAATTATCTAACCAAGAAAAATATGCAAAAAACAACAACTGAGTCAGTTTTGCCTTCATTTAAAAACAAAATAAACAAACAAAGGTAAGCCGCTTAATAATATGCCGAAATATTATTAGCTGAGTTGAAGCCGAACTACAGGTCTATCAATAGTAGAAAACATCCCTACCAGTAGACACCTGCCTACCGTAGAAAGAATTGTCAAAAGATATGAACACCTTACGTGGTTCTCAGCTCTCGTTATAAACGGTAACGCTCTGTTTTTATATTATAAACAAACGTTTCGTTTAGGAATTCCATCACGTACACTTTTCACATCAATAGCCTCTTCTTTATTTAAATCATTTGCACTTTGAACTGGTAATTAATTGATTGCTGCACTTGAGTACACGTAATCTTTGTTCGCTCGGCAACTCAGTAATGTTCTACTCTTTCGCTGCAGCCAATATAGGTTAATAAAGAACTTATTGACAGTCTTTAGTACCATTGAAGACCTAGAAAAAGGAAATGGAATTAGGAGCTCTGGTTGATTTTCGTGGCAAATAATAGTTCTCTTATACAGTTCACGATGTACTTAGAAAATATACCTAGTTATAAGAAAATTCTCGTGCTATCAAATTTTCGGAAGATTTCATGGCGCGAAGATTCCGCGAAAATTAGCATCAGGCGTGAAAATTATCTGCCAAACATGTGGACAAATTTAAATTTGTTTGCTTTGAGTTTGTTTTCTTTTAATTTCACTTTTGACTGTTGGTGTATGATACAGAAGCATGTTAAGAGACTTGGGTTTGAAAAAAACGTGGTTTTCATAGCTTTGGTACTTTGTCTTTTTATACGGCTCAACCTTACCTTTCATGAACGGTGCAATAAATAACAAATAATTTTTATAATTCCATTAGGGGAACAATAATGAAAAGAAAAGAGTTCCACACACGTAAATAACGTATTGCATGCACTAGTGCGTTCACACTAAGATGATGTGCCAATGTCGTCTCACGCAAAAGTTATACTTTTTAGTAATAATAAGTTAGTTCGTTTTGTTTTTCGAATTTGTCCCTTTGGAACGAAAAAGGAAAAACCATTGAGGGATTCTAGTATTTGATTCAATAACACAATCAACGCATACGGTGGGCAAACATGTTTCTTTGTTTGAAAACTTGTTCAAGTAACCACGTGAGACAAAATTCTTTTCCGGCTTAAGAACAAAAGAATATAAAGGCATCCAAATTACGATCTCGGGTGTACTTATAACAATCCCTGCAAGATCATAATTCAGCTTTAATTAAGCCTGTTATTTGCTTACTTACTGCTCCATTCACGTCATCTTTTCGTCTACATTAGCACTATTAGCGCTAGCAGTATTAGTTCAGTGAGCATTTTTAAGCTCTTCAAGTTATCTGGCCTGCATTAGAAGGTTTACACACTCCATCCTAACTGCTGCGGTCACTGCTGCGCGCACCCACTCAGTAATAAATATTAAAAGTTTCAAATTAACTTTTAGTTTGTCTTTATCAGTTTTGAAATACATCTCAAAGCAAATAGTTATCAACTAATACACATTCAAGACGTTCAACCCATCTATTAATTTAGTCTTATTTATAGATATGAACTATCTAAGCGGCGTTCACCACCTGGAATGCCATTATTACTTCTCAAAATCCAGAATATTTATACAATCCGGAATTGTGACCCATGCACAGGCAAACTTTCTTACGCCAAAAACTGTTCTAAGATTCATCAATGATCATATTCCTGCCCTCTGGAACAGAAAAGCTCTACTAGAAGAAATATTGGAAGTTCCAAACCCTTTTTCCGTTTCTGCTATGTTTGCATTTTAAATCTCTCTAGATTTACTCAATGGTCCTAAATTAGGGTACGATTTAAGGTCGACACACACGAGGGGGACATGAGGCGGGAACATGTTGCAGCGAAAGTTTTCCTCACGTGACATGCCCGTTTTCCCGAAAAAAGTTCTGTTGCAGGGACAAAATTTTGCCCTGTAATTAAAATGCTGCAGAAAATTCAGATGCATTGAACTCGTGCGACAGGAAGCAGGGACAAATTGAAATGACCCCAATTTTCAATGTCACATCCTGTGCACCGCTCTTGCAAACTGTCCCTGCTACAACACATTTTTATGCCTCCGTCCTCTTCGTGTGCACCAGCTAGCTATAGCGTACCGTACCCTCAACATACGTCCTATGCGTCCCCACCGGCATGTCCCCTTCGTGTTAAATGTCTGTGTTAGGTTCACTGTAAGAGATTATCAAGGTAATCTCTTGGTTCACTGTTCGTCAATGACTTTTTACCTCGTTTGTAGTTTGGACGTTTCGTTGTTGTTTTTCGTTAGCCAAGCGAACACCCACGTATAAGAACCTATGTTTTTACAAGTCTTATATCTCTCGTGTTTAGTGGGGAATGAGACAGTGTTTGAGTATTTATTCAAGGATTTAAAGTGCAATTAACCTTTCAAAATTTTTTATGCTTATATAAATCTCCTTGTTTTCCTGATCATCACTGCGAAAAAAATTATTTTCGTGGCCATTTTCGTTAATTTTCTAGGAACTTTCAAGGTTCATAAAGTGGCCTTTTCGATGTCTACGACTGAGGAATAAGAAAGAACGGGACGAGTTGGTCCGTGACGTCATCCGCAGGAGTAACCATATTTTGCTCTCGCCGAGTCAGGATGCGAACAGCGATATATAGTGTGATTCAAATCATTGAAATCGATGCAGAATGCAAGGGAGATGTGTTGTTGGACGCAGTAGCAATACAACAAGCTTAGAAAAGAGCAATCTTCTTCATTCATTGCCTCTATCTCGATGACATTTGTCCAGAAGCGATAAAAAGACGAAAGAAGTGGGCTGACTTGTGCGAAGTCAGACCGAACTGAGGGAGCCATCGAAGAATTCTTCGATCTCGGGTTCGCAGTTGTTGTAAAGGCCTTGAGATTTTCATGGCCTGTATATTCTTCTCTAGCTTCTAGTTCAAAGCTTGACATTGTTAAGGTAGATCAGACACAAATCTGGGATAAGCTTGGAGCTATCTGACTTTCTCCAATAACTGCAGAAATTCTCGCGCGCCCATTGGCTAATTTTCATTGTCAATAAGCAGACAGACACATGAATTTATAATTAATGCGATAATTTATTCTAAAAAACAAATTGACGTCAGTTTTTCG
>Ga0126338_10001355_pt1 | contig 15744 bp, 13 predicted proteins | sample OrbCmetagenome_2_FD_92529 | JGI IMG/M metagenome (GOLD analysis project Ga0126338, IMG submission 92529) | Coral microbial communities from Petempiche,Puerto Morelos, Mexico - Orbicella C C metagenome | ecosystem: Host-associated > Invertebrates > Cnidaria > Coral | place: Petempiche,Puerto...
AATCAATCAATCAATCAATCAATCAATCAATCAATCAATCAGTCAATCAATCAATCTTGAGCTAAGCAGTCGGCCAGCCGCGCGTATGGGATGAAACTGGCGGGTGGGAGACTATTTTTATCACTGAAGGCTAACCAGGGCGTTCTACTCTCTCCGCAGAGTTTCCAAACGTTCGTTATAGAAAGCCGCTGTACGAATGATTGAATGAATAAATGACATGGGAAAAAATACCAGTACGAGGCGAAAGTCGAAGGGATCGCATTTCACGTAACCCTGCGCCTGCACTAATATCGTTTAGCGGATTCTCCCCACCCGAAAATCCCCTTAGAGCGTCTGCGGAGGAGAGGGGCTTTTTAGACAGGTGCGGATTCTTCCTCGTCCCCAGGCGTCACTGTTTAGTCCTTCATAGTACCTGCACGGTGAGTGTGAAGGTGTGGGACGGTTGCCCTCAGCTTCTGATTCCCCTTTGCGATGGACCCCGGGATCGATGAGGCAGAGCAAGAACCAACAGTAACTCACACTACATGACAGTTAAATCATAACTTTCATATGTGACCGTAAATAAAGATACAATTGGTCTGTATAAATGCCTCAATATGCCGGTCATACGAAAGGTATACACACTCAGTTTTGATTCATAGCTTGTTACAAAATGTATTCCCGTAATATAATAAATATCTGTAGACTTGAGGTAAAATTCCTTTACAAAAATTAAACAAAAATATAAAACTATTAAATAGAGAGGGAGTGGATCCCAATATCCGCTTCGTAGAATAATATACTACTTTTCTGCAGCAAATTCGGAATTAGCCAATCAGATGTCGTGTATGCTGTCCCAATATACAAACAATGGCCTCCAGTTGAGGCGAAAATATGCCTAGATATATTTGTTCGCGGACATTATCTGTTCCGAGAAGCGAACAGTTTTCCGAGAGCGTAGTTCGAGCGAAAATATTTGATGTATTACAATAATGACATACATGAATAGCTCGTAACATAGTCAGTCATTCAAGAGGTACTCTAAAATTCAGGCTTCTTAATCTTATACTCCAATAAAAAGACGTAGAGTGAGAACTTCGATTGTGGAAAACCGGTTTGCTTATACGAATTGTTTTCCTTTTTCTGCTCTCCGTTTTAAGTATCCAAGAAGCTAAAAACTAGTGGTTTGTTTCCTTGTATCTTCAGCGACATGAGCAGAATTGTCAGCTCCTTGAAGAACGACTCCGGGCTGAGGTTGATTGTGCGTTCTCTTGTAGCACACGATACAACTGGATATAACGAGACATAAAAGAACTAGTACTCCAAGACTAATTCCCACGGCCTTTAAAATCTGTAGAGTTGTATCTGAGGAGAGAACATCAAAAGTGTACGTTGGTTCAACATTCAATTAATGCATACCGTATGAAAGTATCACTTAATAACCCGGCTCTGTAATCTGTGACATTTACTCAATAATAGGACTCCTTCTCCTCCGTTTTCAATTTGAGTTGCAATTTTTCATAAAGCAACTTCAGTAACATTAGAGGAAGCAAGCAAGTAGTCGAAAGAAAGAACAAACATATGAACTAAGGAACGTAAAAAAGCACGAAAGGAAAGAACGAATGATCGAGCGAAAGCAATTAGCAAGAAAAAAAAAAAAAGAGGGAAACATTGAAAATGTGTTAAACGTTATTCATTTTTAACTGACCTGTTTTCTTTGTTTTGTAGGTTGCCTTGAATCCGGGATATTTCGTTTTTCCACTGGACTTGAAAGCCACGCGCAAGTCCCACAAATCTGAAGTTATCTTTGAGGGTTTATTTGATCCACAAAACTTTCCTACAAGTTCACTCTCGCTAAACAGGCCATCACGCACCTCCACGTAATCCTCAGAACAGTCAGCGGAGTCGGACAGATTGAAGAAATCGAACGACAGTTCAATTATGGAATCAGTATCTACATTGATGCTCCAAACACATTCAACAGAATCATCATATGGCAGAGGGTAGTTGTAACTGGCCAAGGTTCCAGTCTCTAACTTGAACTTGACCCGCAGGTTGCGCGCAGTGCAGGAAAAAGGTGCTGGTAATAAAATTAAAAAAAAAAAAGCGTCAAAATGAAGCCAAGTAATTCATGCAGTTCTTAGGATATAAACGGAAGATGCAAAATAATTTTCGAGGCGACGTTGCATGTGAAACAATCAAAAGTGAGTTGCAAAGAAAATTCAGATGAAAAATGTCTGGCTCTCAAACTAGAACTTACACTCGAACCTGACTTATTGCGCAAGGAAAGTGCTGTTGCTGTTGGAAGGCAAGACTGACAGCTGTGAACCCAGCTAATGCAATTACCAGCCAGTAGGGGAAAATGTGAACCAAGATCTTATATTAATGAAAGAACAGAATGAAAACCTTACACTGATTGACCATCTCAAACAGGGCATGGAATCCAGTTCCGTATTGGAATGAATCATCTGAAGACTGGAACTGAACCCAAAGATGGCGACCGCTGGAAAACACCGAACTCTCAAAGTCGTGTCCACAGAATGTTTTTATCAAGTCGCTTGATGAACTCTGGCCATCACGAATTTCAAGATTAGTTCCTTCTTTGCAAATATACGCGAAGAAAAGGGACGTTATTCTTAACTTGACGAAGTTTCCTTCCGGTACTGTTATAATCCAGGTACATTTCATGTTGCGGGGAAATGTCTGTGGATACAGTGGTGAAAAAAGCCTTCCTGTCTCTCCACTTAAAGGAATGACGTTGTCTATTCCTTGCGTCTTACACGGCCCCATGGTCGCTGAAATGAAAAACAAAAACACCTTTACTTGATGCATACAAAACGTCTACGTATCATACTGAAAATTCCTAATTTCTAATTTTATTTCTATGCAAATCAGACAAATCACGTGATTCATGCATATAAATTGGAAACCTCGCTAGCAATAGGCGAATCGTTGCTGACGTCATTGTTTACATTTTTCCTCATTAACATAGGACTTATAGAAGTATAGAAGGCATCATGCTAGACACGATTTTATTTGAAAAACTTAAAGAGCTTGTGAAACTTAATAAGTGGTGAAATATTTGGCTCTTTGGGTGTAATATTCGAGGAGAAATTGGCTTTCAAAAACATCAAAATTTCTGTGTGGCAAAAGCGCTGTTAAGCTCATACCAGGGGCATACATTCTTTGTAAAATTTTAAGCTTTTAAACCCTCGTCGCACAAAAAGTATTCAATACATCGCGCTCAAATTCCTTGGGACAGTTAATCGTGCTGTGCCTTTTCAATATTCAGTATTAATCTCTTTGTAGCTCCATCAGAAACTGTATCGTTTATGGTAATGAGGCAAATATTGTAAACAAAGATTCTCCTATAAGTGCTGACTTACGGTCTTCAACTGCTGTATAGCTTGCATGGAATCCTGGGTATCTTCCAGAACTGTCAGCCACGAAATCCACGATCATTTTTGTGTGGTTTGACTGAATTGCTGTGGGAAGTGAAGAACCACAGAATCTGCGCGAGTCTGTCAACATGCCACCCGTCTGCCAGGAATATTTTTCTTGCTTAATCCGAACATAGTCCTCTTGACAATCTTGAGATTGTTGTAAATCAAACGAGTGAAACGTGAAATTGATGTTGTAACCAACAGGGACCTCAATTGTCCAGGAACAGCTAACGTCATTGGAGTAAGGCAGGGGATATTGATAGCTTGCGAGTTCACCACTAGTGTTACGTAGTGTAATTCTATCATAGTCGCCTGAGGAAGATTTAGAACAAGCGTATGGAGCAGGAACTGCCTTAAGAGTTTCGTATGTGGCGATAAAGCCGCTGACAGAGCTCTCGGATGCAATAACATAAGTAACTAACAAACTGCTTCCTCTTGAGTAAACCACTTCCGCTTTGAATAGATAACAGAACTTCCTCAGATATATCCACGTGGAATTCGTTACGTCATAAACCTCCACATAACTGCTGTTACATGATCCGTACACGTACCAGAAGGTAAGTCTTATGAAGTTCCCGGGGGGTACAGAGATATTCCAATGACATGATCCGTCTCCGGGATGGAGAGGAAAGCTCGGACTTGCGAAGCTCATTCCTTCACCAGTCATGTGCACAGTGCTGTTTTCACTTGGCTTACAAGTTCCCGATGAATCTAAAACGTTCAAATCAAAAATTGGATTAGTGTCTCGGTGATAAGCACAAAGGTACGAAATATACCCACTAGAATTATTCGTTATTTTCCTTTCTTTTTACCACAACCGACTCGTTTAACCCCAAGAAAACGGAAACATAAAGAATGCGTAACTCTACAGCTGTATGCTAAGTTTCCCTGCTTCAAAGTAAAGGCGACGCAAAAGTTGATCAGGTACGTATTTACATTATGTAACGTTTATTCTACTATTCTGTTACTTTGTCATTTACATCACTTCAGTTTGTTGGTTCATATGTTAAATAAGGGCGTATCCCCCTAGAAGAAGTGTTGTGCAGAAAATTCAGATAGAGGGAGCCGAAGAAATTGCGGCAGAGCGCAGGCAACACCCCTCCCAAACCGAATCAAAAATTCGCTCTGAAGACGGTTGGTCTATTTTTTTTTTTTCGGCAATACAAGAAAAAAAGGAGGGGGGACGCCCCCTTCAGCCCTTCAGCCCTTCATAAATCCACCCCTGTTATGTGAAATAACGGCAAGCAAATTGTTCGTTTATATTACCTGCGGTCACCGTTGTGTAGTTCGCAATGAAACCTGGACCAGTGCTGTAGAGTTCTCGGACCCGGATACCGAGTTCATTTGTCATTGAGTAAACAACAAACGATGGTTTCTGTCCACAATGAGATGTTAAGATCGAGTTTTTCTTATTTATTGTCTGCACAACATCAATACAAGCTCCTACTGCAAGTCGAAAGGACGAAAAATCCACTCGAACCACTTTTCCTTTGGCTGTGAATATCTTCCAGTAGCACTGCGTGACAGGGTAACTGGATGGATACCCAGGGGTTTTGAGGACACCGGAGGGATCTTTTATCACGATGTTTTGGTTTTCGTCCAATGAGTTCCCAGATGAACACGAGAGGGCTGGAAAGAAAGAATTAACAAGAATCAATCCGAAAGTGGGCTATTTACCCTGTTGCCATCTACTGTTAATAATAGTTCCAATTAAAGCATTCGGTAAATTTTTGCAAAACCGCCAGTTTAGAAAAGTTTACATTGAAGAGCAGCACCACATGACTGCTCGATAGCTTTCATGTTAAATACTAAGGTTTCATGAGGGTTTCATCCACAGACGTAAATTCTCGACCAGTTTGTGCAACATTAATTAAGGCTTGGCGAAAAGTTTTAAACATTTCAACGCCATATATTGCAACATTGTTGGATCTTGTTAGGGATTATAAAGAAAACGAACACAACAAATTGATTGGGCGTTTAAATGTTGCGTGCGTTTAACCGGGCCGTTACTCCCTTGTTTATTCCAGGCCATACTCATTTTCAGTTGGTCACAAGACCGTATAGACCCGAGAAAGCAATAAATGTCGCTAAAAACGAAGAAGTACAGCGTCACCTTAGAACTACAGTAACACAGGAGGATTTTCGACCTACACCCAAAATTAAAACTCTAGATCTCTTCCCTTCCTTTATTATCACCTCTCCCGTCACGCAATAAGAGGGGGTGAAAATCAAACCCCTAGGAGTTGTGCACAAGCTACTCAGTTTTACCTGGAGTGATGGCTGTGTACGACACAAATAATCCCTTTGCTCTCCAAAGTATCTGGTTATAGCTTTTCAACAACACGTACAAACTGTTGAACTTGGAGTATATTGTAACGGTTCTTGTCCTATAACTCCGACGAAAAAGGTTGATCAGACTGCGCTCCAAGCCATCTACATCATAAACCTCCACCTTGTCGTTTTTGGCATTGTTATTCAATCTGTATGTAAGATGAAGCGCCACAGTGTGATTCTCGGGTGCAGTGATGTACCATCCACAGGTCGTGTTTGTCGGATAGCCGTTAGGGTAATACGGGCTGGAAAAGTTGTGTTCCACAGGCGACAACGGAGCATCAAAGGTACTGTTAAAAGAACACTCTGAAAAAAGAAATAAACTTACATTAGGCGTGAAAGCACTTAGGCGGACGTGGAAAGGCTGGGAAAAAGAGCTCGGATTTAGCGCCGCGGAGCCTTGCAGGGTTCAGGGTCCTCCAGTGAGCGTGTCGCGCACGCAACGGTTTCCACGATCCCTAAAAAAAATTGACACCTTTTGTTCGCTACTAATGAGATTGAGGTGGCTCGAAACAGTATCCAGCACTTTCCAAGACTTGGATTTTCAAACTTTAAGGTGGCTCTTCCTATCCTGCTAATCAAAATTTGGTAATATAAAAAAAATTCACCGTGCCGTTTTTAATTATAAGCCCTTAAAGCTATAATTAAAAGTGTTTTAAGTAGGTCATACCGTTGCTGTGGTAACCTACTGTGCCACGAAAATGAAAACAACATGTTGACCAATGATTGGGCAGGTTTTTGATACCATGATTGTAGCATCAACTGATAAAGAGTGGTTATCAATGACCCATCTAAATCTAAATCTTGGAAAGTGGTTGGAAACTGTTTTGAGCCACCTTAAAACGAAGCTGTCTCAGGTCTTTCTGCTGATGTTGTTCCACACATGCGACAATATCGTTCCCAGAGTCTCTTCTTTCTATAAGAAAAGAGACCCTGGCCTGGGAACGAAGTCGCGCATGCGAGAGAAAACCTCTACTAACCGGGGGTGAGGTACATCAAGTCAACATTTATTTCCTAACAGGTGAACTTTTCGTTTAAGAGTAACAACACCAAACTGTTCCTATAAAAAGGAAATGAGGATCGTTGGAAATTTTGAACGAATTATACGGCCGATTTAGACAATGCAGCTTTGTCGCTGAAATATTCCTGGGTTTATTCACACATCAGAAAAACATGGCCGCCATACTGAACTACATGCGGACTTACTCAGTCCAGGCTTCCCCGGCCAATACAACGCGAGCGGATACAACAACTTTTTTGGTAGAATTCTACTAGTATACTAATGCAAATGCTGCAATCTGATTGGCTGAGCTACTCGTATACTATCATTAGAGTGCAGTAGCTGTCGGCCGTCTACGAAATGGCGAGGTTTTTCCGTTTTCCTGACGTTTTCGAGGAACGTTTAAACGCAAATGGATAATTAAGTTCCTGAGAAGACTAAAAGAAAGTCATTTACGGTTTCTTGATTCGCTCCATTCGCTCTCGATTTCTATGAGGTGATATATCACCTCATAAAAATCTCAAGCTCATAATCTAATTGTTAAACAGCGCTTTGCTGCTCATGCGTCATGCCAAAATAGCATACAACTTTCATAAGTGAACATTGTCCGAGGCTACAATTGTTGTAGACTTTAAAAGCGTGTTTCAAAATCATTCAACCTTTCTGTATCTGACACGACAGTCCCGAGCAAGCTGTAGATTTGATTTCCACGAATCAATAGCAGATTTGCACGTTGTCGTCATTTGACTACAACTACAACTATTCGAGCCGTAAGCCCAGCTGTCGCGTGGCGGTGGCAAAGTTGTGCGGTCTAGATCAGCCCTAAAAGATACCAGAATTTCGATTTTGGGGAGAGGTCGACATGCAAATCACTGCACAAGTATAAACTTTCCCTTTTACCTTCAAAGTCCATCGCTTTGTAAGACACTCTAAAACCGCTGGTAAAATTGTTTATGCCTTTCTTCGTCTCGATCCATAAACTACGACCACTGGACAAGAGCTGATATTCTATCAAATCATCTCTGGAGCTATTAAGACAGTATTCTACAAGTATGTCACTTGATTCTGCAGGCCCATCGTGGATCCTGAGGTACTCCTGATCACAGGGCATTCTGAAGTTGAAGACAATGATGTCAATGGTGAGCACCTGTCCTTCAGGGGCTGTGATGTTCCAAACGCAAGAGGAATTAAATGGAAGCAAGTAGGTGTCATTTTGAAGAACGCGCTCGTCCTCCCCAGCTGTTACAGTGGCAGTCGAATGCTGATTAGCACTACAGCCTGAAAATATAAACGTACACCAATGATATTCTTGCGATGGTATTTACCAGAAAAAAGGACCACCCTGCGCTCCTAACCCAGTCGCTTTTTTGGGTTCGTCACGGAAATATTGCATGACAAGTCCAAAGAAGTTATATCACCCATGCGTAGCATGACACATGTCGAAGTCGCTTTCATAGGATACCCGCACCAGTCTTCCCTCTATTCCCTATTGTAACTCAGTTCTTCATTGACTTTTGTATTAGTAAAGTAAATTCTCCCTGAAAATGAAAACCTGTACTCTCATGCAAAAACTTAACCTAGGGATTCTTACATGTAATAAAAACTTAAAAGTGAGCTTGTTTTCCCCCAGCTCCCTTCCCCCCACCACCACAAACTCTTTGTGGGGGATCGTGCAGGGCCCTGGTTTCGCAAAAATTTCGACACTGCTTCATGGCATTGTCTTTTTCCACATTGTTATTTGTCTTCGGGATCGCTACTCTAAAGCGTATAAAACAACATACGTCAAACAAGAACATTATATTGCATGGCACTGATTGGGTCAATATGCTGGAAGATATCAAGCTTGCACAACTGCGGGAGGTCCAGTGGGTGTGGACATTTTCATAAACTTGACTCCATGACAAACCACCTGTTCTTTGCAGGTTTTTATGTTATTTTCGTTTTGCAGGTTTTTATCCTCGTTGAGGACGTGGCTTTTAGACAGTTTGTTGGCTGAAGTTTAGTTGGGCGAGGGTCGGACCGATAATATGCATTCCCGTGTGACGTAAAGAAGGGCATGATTTGTGTTGGATATGCTTGAGTAAATTCTGCCCGCAAAATAGCTCAAATTCACTTGTTCCGCCGCTTTTTCCGCTCGGCTAAAACAATTCTACTCGTGCTCTGCTCGGTGCAATAGTAATTTGTTCACTTTTAATACTTAATTCAAAGTCTTTAAAAGTAATTATAACGTTTCCCCTATCGGCAGAATTTATCCACTATAAATATCTATAATATTTTTTTTAATTTCAGAGACGCAGTTGCTGTTGAGTTGCCAGACGGACCACTATAAGTGGGGTGTGAACCCTAAACCTCTTGTATGTCTTGTTTTACGTCTTGAGCTTACACATTCGGTTAATTTTTGTTAAAAAATTAAAAATAATTAATAATTAGTTGCAGTTACATTGACAGCGCCGATCTTCCACACAAGACATGAGAGTTTTGGCGTAATTTTCTCTTCTTTCTGTTATTGGCATAATCAGCATACAAGCCTTATTTATATAATAATAGTATTATGAAATACTACCTTCTGTAGCCAGTGACTTCAGCAACAGTATTAAACCTAAAAACAAAAAAAAGGTTTGTATTTACACATATTGCATTATTTTACTGACAGAGTATAATATTAATGCCTTGATTTGTTAGGAATATCACTCCTTTACTATCCACCTACTTATTGCGAGTGTGAAATCAACACGTTTCGATCGCCAGCGATAATATGGCAACAGTGATAAAAATGTGATATTTTCCAGGGATATTTCTCTTCTCTACTTCCAGCGTATATGGGATTATCTTTCTTGTCAAATAAAACTGATATTTCAAAGGGATTTTAATTAATATGCGTAATTCTTTCCATTTTGCGCTTGCACAACCATAAACACGTATTATCCGTACTCTCATCAAAATGGCGTCAAGAAAAGAGAGGACCATGTTTATATTGAAGTAAACAAATGAACATTTCATCTCGCTCACACATATCACGTCAATGAAATCGACTTGTTTCAGTTACAAATATTAAATTACATCAGGTTGATGATTAGCCACGTCGATACCGTCGTCAATGCATTTCGCCTTGTAATCAAACAAGAGGAGGTTGATTATACGATTCTCCATAAAATGATTCTCCTGGCTGTAAACAACACCTGAATGACTTGCATTTACGGCACGGAACGCGCAGCGAGCGAAACGATTTTTGCGCAGCGAAAATCCGTTCGATAAACTCCGGAAAGGTGTCCGGGATTAAACCGATGCTGCTCCATTGCGTGCTAGTAAAGTATCGAAGGAGCTTTTCGCAAGTATTCATCTTGGATGCTGATATGCATTTCGTGCAAGACTTACCGAGGAATAGTAGCATTCTGTACTGCAGCCTAAACACCGCGACCTGAGCCGACGTCGACTCGTTCCCTCTCTTTCTGGTTCCAAACTAATTTTAGATCTGAACTCATGACATTTTGTAGTGAGATGAGAGTCACGCGATTTTGCTTGCCTTGTAAGGTAGTCACGTGATCCAGTAGGTCACAACGGAGTCAGCCAGGCGCATGAGCCCGCGGTTGAATCGGATTGCAGGTAAAAATGTAACGGATGGATTTTTGATGGATTCATTATCATGAATGTGCTAGTACAGTTCCCTGTCAACGTCCTCTATAACAGATCTGGTGATGCACTGAAAATCTCATCAACAGGGCAGGCAAAATTTCTCGACTGTATATCTCATTTGATTTTTCCACGGGCACGCGACGTACGGCGCCCACACGGCACCAGAGAAGAATAAAACTCACAATGGAATTGTTTTGAATCTACCCGTGGATCAGGGAGGGAGGGTCTCAAATGGACCCAAGTGAACAAGCAATTATAGCGCCACGTATAGCGAGTGGTACAATAAAGAACTTAATGACAAACTTTTTGGAGGATTTCCTTGGTTTAATTTCTCCCGGTGTCTCGCATTTTTTTTTTTTACCGGAGATCTAATATGTACGTATTTCCCTGGGGTTACTGTGTGTATCCTCTTTACCCTAGTGTATTTAATTCCAACCTGAGTGCAGTACGCATTTTCCCGGATATATCTTGTGTTTACCCCATGCAGAGCCAGGAGTGCGGGAAACCAGAGATTCAGATATGAAGTGATTTTTTTAGAAGTACTGAAACTAGGAACCAGTTTCCTTTTATTAGTCAGTTAGCTTTAATAAAGAAATGGACAGCACACAAGGCAAGGAGAATATATTTTTTATCACGGTCGGTTTCAAACCGACCTACTGACAGGTGCCTGAAAGACAATTTTCTTATAACCTTTCTGTTTTCTTTTCGGAGTCTGCTGGGTAAGTCAAAAGTATCAGGGGCATTTTAGAAGTCATCTTGCCTGACGTTAAGATGTAGATGTTCCATAGAGTATTGTATGATTTCTCGTTGGAGTTTTCACTCTCTCCTCAGTTTAGAGGCTCTTAATCATATGAGGAAAGGCGTCTAATGATATTTAGTGCGAAACCGATTTGTTCTCGTTTCACTGCAAAGTGATTAAAAAAACAAGAAGAGGCTTTGTACTCTCTCTTTCAATCGTGCAGTGCGTACTTTTGGTTCCCAATCTTCTTACGTGGGAGTAGTACGTGGGCGATAATGAATTAAATACAGTGGTACTAAAGTATTTAAGTTCAGTTGACGTTTGAAACGGAAAAATAGCACGGCAGAATTTTTTGGCAACGGAACAACTTCCGTTTTAACGAAAGAAGTAAACTTATCTAACGTTTTGTTCAGGCGAGACCAATCATACGTCAGTCATTTGAAATGTCCGATAACTTAGATAAGGCATTACATATCCCATTTGGTGTAGATAAAAATTACGAGGTTGGCTTTTTTTCGTTCACTTTCTAAGTATGCAAATCAAATAATGTTTGGGCGTAATCAAGCATTTCTTTAAACCCAAATGTAAAATAAAATGGCTGAGCCAAAGTGATCAATTTGTCAATGATGAATTACACAGGAACATGTCATTCACTCGACAGATCAGGGCGGAATGTGGAAGTTTAGAGATAAGGAGGGCGAATTTAAAAAAAAAATCAGTTCTTTTGATTTTTCCACTGGAACCAGTATAAATCAATTACAAGATACGTAAAGAAATTACGAATAAATATATTAATCGAAGCCTATCATGCAAAAACGCTCGGATTTTTTTCATTAACATAAATAAATCATCTTAATTTCACTCTGAGGTCGACGCTAAATTAATAGAAACCTAGCATAATGTCACTGTGGTAAATAAAGCATATAATGGAGTGACGCCCTGGGTGTATAGTTTTTCAATACCTCAGAGCAATCCAGTGTATTTATATTATTAGGGATTCTCTCAGTTTAGTACAAGACTTAAAAAATAATTTTTTTTAGCCAAATCTTTGAATTGAATGACGACACGACTCGGGGATGGTGAGCAAAAAGCCACCTTGGATCTATTATGAAAGCCGATAAGCATATTTCCCTATCTTATAGGTCTTTAACTGATGTAAATAGATGAAGCTTCAAATTAGTCATCGTAAATGGTTGCCTTATCTTAGTTATCGAGTGTTGTAATTGGGTCTTAACATAGAGCGTCCTTTCACATGGATATAGCGTCCGCTTGATGATCAGAAAAGTGTTTTATCTTTTAAAATGCTCATTCAAATTGAAAGTTCTCGTATTTAGCACCTTATTACGGCCATTGAGCGACTGTGTTGATTTTTGTTGTCAACGTAATTAAGCAAGGCGAGGCAAAATAACTGATTGTTTAGTCTACGCTAGGAATCGAAAATCCATTAATTCCTGGTTGAGTGCCATGAATATGCCGTAAATGCGACTGTATGAAAACAAATTGGAATAATCTATAATGGAACAGTTCAATCAAGGCATTCAAGCGATCAAAAAGCACTATCTTTGCTGGAAAACAGCGCAAATTATGGTAGAACTTTACCCATGAGTGGTTGACTGTCTCCACAGAGAGCAGCTGGGATCTCGACCGAAATCACGAAAAAGGACTTTTCAACCGTTGTCGTTATTATTTCATAACGACTGTGCGCGAGTACAAAATGAATTCGAGTGTAAAATTTTGCGTTGATTCGACTTTGTCAACAGAACTGGCTCGTTTCAAACTTTCTCCGAGTGTTTACCACATCCTAATGGGCGTATGTATTGCCAATAGTCTTTTATCGCCCTTGGCAGTATTAGGGAACGGGCTTGTACTCGTGGTAATCTTGAAGTTCTCGAGCCTGTACACCAACTCAAACATTCTGATATTCTCGTTAGCTACGACTGATATTCTCGTCGGGTTAGTGGTACAGCCGTCATTCTTGGCCTACATTGCCAGCAAGATCAAACTGAATTTCTCCTGCGAGGCACTCATGTCTTACTTATTTACCGAGATTTTCTGCCTTGGTCTCTCCATCTTCATGCTCTGCCTTGTGTGCTGTGACCGATACTTTGCAATCATGTTTCCTTACAAGTATCTCACCTACGCCACGAAGACCAGAGTGATTAAAATAGTTGCAATTTGTTGGGGTACGTAGTTTGCGTTTAACGTTATCTGCAGAGCACTGAGGGTGAAAAACGATGAGTTCTTCTCACCCGTCGCCTCTGTTGTTATCTCTGCAAGTTTCATTCTGAACATCATTTTGAATTTCAAAATCTTCAGAGTTGTCAGGCTTCACAAAAGGCAAATTCTCTCCCATAAACAAGCCACGCTTCCCCGCGGGAAACTCGAGAGATCTGGACAAGACAAGGATGTCCCGAGGGCGCGTTTACCCGATACCCGCCTAGCTATCACAGTGCTGTTAATCTCTGGAGTGTTGATACTTTGTTACTTGCCTCTTATGCTGACCTCTGTCGCAGACATGATTGTAGATGAAGACGACTTGTTCGATCACGTGATTTATCCATTAGCCGAGACTGTGGCATTCTTAAATTCTTCGCTAAATCCGTTTCTTTATTGCCTGCGGTTCAGGGAATTAAGACGCAAAGTTGGTCAGGTTTTAAGGATGACGAGCGGTTCAAAGAACAATCTGCGTCATGTTGATGGCTCACACTGAGGCATCAAATCTGCGTTTTAAACTCTACTTTTCGTTACAATAACTTCACAGTCGATCAGTTATAACAGACCAGAGGCCCCAGTTCCAGAGGTAAATCGTTATCCGGTGGAAAAGCGAATTTTTTTTTTCAAAAAAAAAAAAAAAACGCTTTCTACCGGATAGTGATTTCTTCTGGGGGTAGCGTTAGTATCATGAACAACTGTGGACAAAGTTTTACCACCAGTTCCATATGCAATGCTGGTTCGAAACAGAAGCCTAGGCTCGCTTGCAAGTGTATAGAAATAAAATTAAAATAACTGAAGGGCCCATTAACCGATCTTTTCGAGCCGTTGCTAAGGAAAATTTATTCTCATATAACATCATTTTAGTTAGTTAGAGTTATTTCCTGTTTTTCATGATCAGTAGTACAAGTGATGACGTCATCAGGCCACGCTCTTGGTCATGTGACTAACACTGAAAATATACAAAGGTTCCCAGGCAAATTACTTTATCGGGATTTTATTCATTGATTTAATATTTTAATTTAAATCCTCGTTACGCTATGCATAGATTTTGTTTCATTTCTAAAAGGTCAGATTTTGAGAGAATTTCAAAATATTGAAAAATTCGTAATTATCTGAAAAAGGCATGATTTCGAAAAAGGAGTGCATAGCTATGTTTCCAACGTTGGCTTTAATCTAAATTCGTCAAAAAAGGCTGAAGTTAATGAAAAACCGCGTTTTCTTTAGCATTTAAAGAAACCGGAAGTGCGCCCCATATCTATTGGAAGTTACCTTATCAGCGCGTGCGCAATTTACACTACCAGCGCACTTCGGTAAGATCAAACAAAGCCACATGGAGTTAATTTTCCTCTTTCTGTTGCTCTTGTTTTTCTCTCTTTCTCTTATTTTGTCTTTGTTTGCACTTTTTTTACTTTGCATTTTGTGAAAAACAAAGAAACACATCTAAAATGTTTCACTTATTTTGTCTTTGTTTGCACTTTTTTACTTTGCATTTTGTGAAAAACAAAGAAACACATCTAAAATGTAAGTGAATATGCAAGTTATTGAGTTGTTTTTATTTTCCACGCTCAGGCTGACGTGAGTGACCGGAAGTGAAATTTCACTTCCTTAGCAACGCGCGCGAGCGCGCGCATAAATCGGTTAATGGGCCCTTAAGCGAGTCGCATGACTATGGGACTGATAGGGTGAATACAGTCCTAGTTGGGAATGAACTGTGTACTTTATACATAAAAAAATCTAGCCGGCGTTGTAATTGTTAAATATTCTCCACCCTCACCCCTTCCACATCCGTCCATCTCACCTTTCAACTTTTCTCATGAGTGATTGAGGTTATTTATTTATTTATTTATTTATTTATTTAACATTTCTTTATACACGGTTAAAAATCATCAGGTAATACTAATATTTAAAATTAATACTAATAAACTACCAATAAACAGTCCATGCTAAATACTAATTAATAAAATTGAAGTAGTAAATCCTAATTTAAATATTAAACTAATCCTGTTTTCAATGAATGCCGTGTCTAACTTTAATTTGCTTTTAAAATGATTAAAGGATTTTATCACCCTGAAATTGCAGGGTAGGCTGTTCCAGAGAGTTGCACCACTGTAACTAAAGCTATTTTTCATATAGTTAGTTCGTGGATGAGGTACAACCAGTTTGTTTTCGGGATCCCTTAAAGAATAGTGCATTCCACTACGTTTTAGAAATTTAGACGATAGGTATTCAGGAACCAAGCCATTTAAAGATTTATGTACCATTAAGCCTTTCTGAATTTGACACTGGGTACACAAATCTTTCCAACCCAGTTGTCGTATTAGACCTTTGGCATCAGTATCATAACTAGAGGAAGTTAACACGCGAGCGGCGCGGTTCTGAAGCTTTTGTAGCCTGTCCGACAAAGT
>Ga0126338_10001356_pt1 | contig 15743 bp, 8 predicted proteins | sample OrbCmetagenome_2_FD_92529 | JGI IMG/M metagenome (GOLD analysis project Ga0126338, IMG submission 92529) | Coral microbial communities from Petempiche,Puerto Morelos, Mexico - Orbicella C C metagenome | ecosystem: Host-associated > Invertebrates > Cnidaria > Coral | place: Petempiche,Puerto...
ATGACCGCTATAAGGGGGGGCCACGTGAAAAAATTGGTAAGCTGAGGGGGGTCATGCGATTTTTAAATGGTGCTTCCCAAATCCCACCAGCCCCCCCTCCCTCATAAAAAATGAACGGTCCCTAAGGTGGGCATTGATCATTATAAACAACAACATTTGAACATTTTTTTTTTTGCAGAATAAACATAACCTATAAGGAGAAAACTGAAACACCGAGCATAATTGCATTTTAAACTAGTTTTCAAGATCATGCTCGAAAAAAAATAAGAAAAGAAAATCAGTGGTTTTCGAGGCCATTCTTCAGTAAACGACAAATATGCTGTAAACGTTTCAGACGTGTTTACCAGCTTCTTTCCGATATTATAAAGGGTACGCATGATTCATTTAAGTTTTTAGGATATAGTTCTTTAATACAATTTTAATGATCATTCATACATGCATTTTTGAAAATCATGTAGCTTCTCAAATTTTCTGGATAGACTTGTTGAAAGGCATACAGTTTATCTAAGTCAGCTTTTACCGCCCCTTCGTCGGTTTTCTGACTTTTCGAAGGTTAAATCTCGCTTTGTTCTTTTACGGGTGTTTTCTTTTTTCGTAAAGTACGTGTAAACCGGAAAAACGCTTTTCATTCTTTCGCGTTATTTGTTTCTTTAATTTTCATTGTTCGTGAACGTCAATGGTGAAAAGCCTAGCTTACCACTAACATCTCAAAAGGCCGTCGACACTTATTAATTTCCCAGGCGCTAATGACGATTGACCTTTGTCTATGCAAACAAAACCCCATACAGACTGTCTGCTGTTCATGTTGATTTTTACCTCGATATAGATGACAACCGAGCTGCTTTACCACACCACAGACCCGCAAAGGCGCCAGATGGAATGCTAGATAACCGATATCAAATGCCTGGGTAATACGATTATGTCTACTACCGGAAGAATTATCTAATTACTGTCAGAACTTCAGAAAATTAATTAGGTGTGCATACCTCTATCTGTGTTGACCGGAGTGCTAAAACGCGTTTTATTTTTTTCAACAACGGCTACATTTCACTGAGGAGATTAGGAAGGTCGTGGTCAAGATGGCGTAAGTGTATCGCGGCTAAACAAGATCGCTAAGGGTAGGTGTGCTCGTTAATCCTGCTGAGGGCTTTATCTCGCTATTTCCTTCCATGAGGTTGTCTCTGTAAAACGCTGATAGTTAGCGTCAGGATGGCCCTGAACATTGTACGTACTAATTTCGTTTTCGTGGAAACTGAGTAGGCCAGACTCAATCTTTGCGACTTTGACACGTTTATTGGAAACTTGAGCTTCGTTTAGGGACAAACTAGGGGACCCTTTCTTCATTCATTCCTTTCAGTTTTCGGTTCTTTCTAGAGCCTTAAAATATGGGCAGGCATTGACCTGTATGAGAAATTGCCTGCGGGCTTGAAAGAAACCATTTTTTCTAGAAGCTCAGTAGTATACGTATTATAGCTTTGTAAGAGGACGGTCTTTTTATTGTGGTCAGGGCTAAAGAACTTTAAGATAAGAACAAACAGTTGTTTCAGTAGGTACACAGAAATCATAATGTTGGAAAGAAGTAGCAAAGAATAGCTTTCTAGAATGTAAAGTTAGCACTCGTCCTAAACTATAGGTCGTCTTATTTCTGAGTTCGTCATAGGTGGTATTGAAATGCACCCTACATAATTTGAGCTCAGACTATGTATGTCAACCTGTACTGAATAAACACGAAAGCAAAGTTTTGAAAGGAATTTAAGCTAATTGTTTGTTTACCAACGTCGGTAAACGCTAACTTCACAATCTTCACTGACCAATAAGTAATGAAGTCAATAGAATTACATATAAGCAGTACAGCTGTCAAGAATTAATGTAGATTTGTCCCAACCGTCGTGAACTATGGGTGCGGTTTTTGCCACCGAGCTCAAATCAGTTGACAACTCAGTGTAGCGATAATTTCACATTGCAATAAACCTACACTTCACAGACAAAAGAAAACTTATATTGTTTTAACGAACTTCTGTCACTTAATACAATTTACCCTTGGAGTTTATTAGCATCAATACAAAGCTGATTTTTTTTTTTCGGTATTTTAATAGTGTTATAATTCAAATATCAGAGTCGAATGTTCGTGACAACAACCTCATTAGATACTTTGCTTTCCTTGGCAAGTTTGACACACTTACTTTTAACAGAATATACCATTTAGATTTTCTAGTTTAGATTTTCCAGTTGGAAGTAGACAGCTCTAACATCACCTAAAAATTGTTCCTTTTGTGAGCTTAAACAGAATCTGGTAAATTGCCAAACATGCGATAACCTGCCAAATTATCACTGATTGTGAAACGATTTCTTTCAAGTAGAGGAGAAAGTACAATGTAGTATTTCGAGTGTTTCGTGCATCTAAACAAGGTCTCGCAAAGTGAATAGAAATATTAGAAAAGTTGAAGAGCTTAGCAATCAAGAATTGGAGTAAAGGAGAACACGACACTGCATAATCGAGCGGAAATTGTAAAGGTTCTGAGCCAAAAAGATTCCATATTCATTTCCAAATCGAGTCTGTTTTGTCGTATTTATTCAGAGTTAGCCAAAATACAACATAGTTGATTGCTTTATAGCTAAAATTGCTGCTACAGGTTCTCAAAACGGTATGCTACTTGACTTCATGCAGCCAGGGGGCGAACTCTTGGATAAGCTTAGAGATTTTCCAGGATCCATAGCGATGGGTGTCTCTCTATCCTAGAAAGTCAGTTGTACGGCTGTGGTATTTTGAAATTTCACCAAAATACAACCGTACTAAGGAGTAGTGTAAAGCACATTTGCTGCCACAGTGGGTTTATTATTACAGGACCTCTCTTGTTATCCAGTGCGTGCAGTGTTCCTCGAGCGTAGCTCGTCAGCGTTATCTGTTTACACACACTTTTTCATTTCATTTGTGGAGGTCATTTCTAAGGGAGCACGTACGCGTCAGTTTTACCGATGGCAGAGATTGATGTGTCTGATCAAAAGATAACTTTTTTCCTGCCAACCTTGTTTAGACAACTCTGAACTTCTTGGCGCTGTTAAGGGGGTTATTTTAGGTACGAGGTCGCCCCTAGTGTTAAACACACTGATCGGGTAACGAGATTTTGAAATCGAGAAAGGGCCGTTGACGCCGGAGCCCTTGTGAAATGCGTTTATATTGTTGTCTACAGCGGCGAGTTTAACCTTTCAGGTTCTGATCCGTTTCCTCTCTAAAGTTTCACCAGGTATTCTGTTCGCAGTTTCCACCTTTTATCACATCATTACTACGAAAAAGGCGTAAGTTTATCACTTAAGTTTCTGGTTCTGTTTCAGAAAGAAGCACCGCTTTAGCGCCGAGTTTCCAATCTTGTTAACCATTTGGGTCTGGCTACTTCAACACTTCCGTTGATAGAAGCTCAACTCGATACACAATGCTAACGCATCGCTGTTAAACACAATTTGCGCTCAGATTATAATGACTTCTAGTGAACAGAATAAAATTAATAAAGTCAGAGGGACCCTGAGGAACACTGGAAAGGAGAGCCACACCTTAAATTCCGTGACCAATTATTTTACCTTCCTTCCTATGCATTACTTAATAATCGGAGGGCCGAGCAAAACATTTCTGTACAAGAACACTCTCCAAGTATAGGCCCGAAAAGAGACTATCGACAGTATCGAGCGCAATGGACACTTACTAATGTTTTTAGAAATACAGTGATGAAGCTTCACTAGGTCGTTAGCGAAGCTTAGCACTAGATTTCGAAAGAGTAAACTGATAAAATAAACCCCACCCAGGTCGAGGGGTTCGTTGATGCTGCGATATCAGTGGAATTTTGTATAGATTGAAGCACCTATTAGTTTTACGGATTAAAGACTTACGTTGGCATTGTCCACAAATAACAATCATACCGCTTCAAATATTGAGCTGTATTCAATAAATGTAAAGAAACTTCAAGTGTGTCTCTCATGCTGTATTTTGGAGTAGTGAATATATTTCTAGTGCTTTGTAAAGTCAAAACCACTTACCTGTGGTTAGTTGTTGAGTCCGTGTACGAATTCACATTCCAGCAGTGAAAGTTCACACAAATCCCCTTTATATCTGTCGCCGTTAAAATTAATGACTATTTTTCTATTGTGTTCTCTGCTGAAATCCCGTTCATTTACAGAACATTCCACGTCTAAAATCCTTTTCAGTGCACAGAAAGTTCGCAACGTAAACAATGACATGACAGAGAAGATGAAGTGTTCACATCTCTGTGATTACTATTTGTCTATCTCTACTATCTGGGTTTCAATTTCAGTTTGTTATGTTACACCTTTTCGGTAGTTTGTGCAAAAAAATTTGCTGGAATTCTTTTTATTTAAGTTAATTTAAAAAAAAAATACGAAACAGTTACATAGTTTCCCTTGATTTTGGATGTTTCCTGACAAATTTTGTCAGGTTCTTGCTTGAGTGAATCCTATACACCATGATTTCCCCAAACCACTCACGAATCACCTTTTCTTTTACTTTATCCGTTTCTTTTTTCACTTGGAGGAAAAACCTTGGCAGACGAGAGAGATATTACTCTAGATACTCGGCTCAGACTTACAATTAGAGATTCAAAAACTTCCGCAACCTGTCTGTTTCGTGGTGTCCATTTTCTTCTAGACTCTGCCGAGTTGTGACTGAAAATAATCCTTGTTAGCAAGTGAAGAAGCGACTTTGAAATGTCGACATGCCCGGCTCAAAATTAACCTCTGCTAAAGAACTGCTTATTAAAGCTTTCTGGGGGACTATGTTGTCGACGCTAAATTTCAAAGCGCCATAAATCATGCTGTCGTACGTACACAAGTGCGTAAACGACTTATTGTGTTTCTTGGCTCTATACCGAATAGATTATTGCCCTTTAATCCGGAATTCCTGACTGTTCTTGTGGACCAAATTCGATGTAGTGTTTCTTCGCGAAGCTAGAGGCAATTTGAAATTGTTTTAATGGTCGTTAAATGCATCAAGATTGGTTGATTATGACGATGCAGAGATGAGACAGAAAACAGGGCAACAGAATTGCTAAACGCAGGTAAAGTGACACTCTAAAGAGAGTTTTGGATGTAACCTTACAGTGGGTCACGAAGCATCTTTAGGTTGTGCCACTGAGCGGTATTATATCCTTTACAAAACAGTAGTTTTTCAGCTACTCTTTGAAACTCTAAAGAAAACAAAAGCAAGTCATCTATCAGAGTTGATCGCCACTGGAACTGTAAGTGGCGATCCTCACACCGCGAGAAGAAAAGTGTTCATTTGATCGCGGAGTTGGTCACAAAACAGCACCCACCGCAAGAAAAACACTCTTTTACCAGTTCTCACGAGTCCCCTCAGCGAGACAATCCATCACTGGATAAAGAGACAAAAGCTCTCTTGGAAGCTAACGAATGGTTTCACACTTCTGTTTCCTTAGTTTATAAATCATTTTTGAAAGGTATTGTCCTGATTGAATAAGCTTCCCTGACCCTCCCGCAATCTGTCGCGAGAAGATAACACATTGAAGATGGCATATTTCACATTCAGGCAGGCATGTTGGTGTTACTATTTGTCACAAAAGGAAACCTCTGATAATGATTCTATTACATCTTCTGCTAGCCTAGTATGTCTAAAAAAGCTAGCTCCTCAAAAAAGGGCTTCATCAAACAGGACTGTAGAATTTTCTAGCCTAAGATGGCGGTCCTGGAATCGCCAAGAAAAGCGCAACTGCTAAGTTGACTGTAAGTTGCTCTGTATGGACGAAGCAATGCAACAAACCAAAAAATTGTCTTTCAGGAAGAAGAACAAAACAACAAAGAAATTATGTCTTCGTAGTTTATTCATATCTACAAACGCGAAACTCGATAATTTGATATTTGCAACCTTTCTTTTACAGTTATCAAGGACTTTGGCACTGGTATCACGTTGACATGCAGCCGGTCATTGTATGAGTACGCGAGTGTTTAAAGAAAGGAAACAATATTAGGCGGAACAAACATTTTGGACACGAGAAAGAAAAGAAAACCAGTCAACTCAATTTAGAGCCATGTTAGATTTTAAAACGTGATATCCGGAACTTGTCTATGACGGCGTTTTTTGGCTTAAATCAGTGAATCTGCCGTCTCCAGCTAAGTAGACAGGCCGGTTGATTTATGGTTCATTTAGTGTCTTACCTCAGTTGTGTCACTACGTTCAATGATTTATGGTTGTGGCCGGTACAGTTTAACCAGAGCATTTAACCTTGAGACAAATCATGTTATTTAAGAAGATTTGTTCAACAGATTCAATGAAAGAATCAACGAGAGAAACGCAAACATCCCGCACTACAAACTCAACAATCGGTTCGACTAGGACAACTTAAAAGTTCTGTAAACTAGTAATGAATCTACGTATATTTTAAACCATCCACCACGACTGAACCATGCGTTTCTATACTGAGTGGTTCTGTATAATGTTAATTGTCTGTGAATGAACGTCCATGGATCGAGAAAACGAAATCAGGGAAAACAAGAACACCTTGAGCAATTTTTCTTGTGGAGAAGAAGTCTATAACAACTGAGTAGGCAGCCCGCAGAAATGGAAGAAGCTTCAAGATTAAAGCACCCCTAAGGGCCTTCGTTAAATTTCCAAACGCTTGCACAATCGGCTGACTTGCTTGTTGTCCATAATCTTCGCAGCTTGAACGTCGCTTTTTAATTCTTCCAGATCTCTTCGAAATTTCGCCCTTCTGTTTTGGAACCATGTTATTACTTGCGCTCCAGAAATTCCCAGCGACTGTGCAATTTCGTCTCTGTCTGAAGGCGAAAGATACTTTTGGTACACAAACCGTCTTTCAAGCTCAAATATCTGTTGATTCGTAAAGCATGTTCTCGCCTTCCGTCGTTTTCTGGCGTTGAGTCTTGCTTGAAAGGCCATAAGCTTCTGTTGGAGACTTCTCGAAGCTAGGAAACAGCACACCATATTTACCATATTAACAACTTTACTGAAATTTTTTTTTTAAAACAAACCGCGCATTAGAAATGAAAACAAAAGTCGAGGAAAGGAAAATCAACTCTTCCGCTTGAGCTATGCAAATCGTGAATAAACAACAAAGCTAAAACTGTTTTTCGATTGCTTCAAGATTGTTCCAGGTCACTAATATTTATACTACTCTGTGGAAGCGGATTTGATCGAGAGAACGTAATTTTGAGATGTGTTTACAAGCGCGAGAGAATAAAAGCTTTCAAGAGCTTATGCGGAATTACTTCCCACTAAGAGTTTCCTGGCTATGTAGAGTTAAATAACAGCAGGATTTTCATCATACCTATTTCGGCGTTCGCTGTATTAACTGAAATGTCTTCTGGCAAATTGCTACTTGTAAAGTCCTCCAGAGTTGAAAGGGGTGACGTCAAATCCGCAGAGTTTTCTTGCCAATTCGAAAGCGGCCGCTTTCTTGTAGCCGGCGTTTCTTTCTTAGGATGCGGAGCGCTTAGGATTGCCTCAATAGAAAAAGGCAATACTTTGTTACTGGCAACTCTGTCTCCGTGATTTGAGTTTCTCCCATGCACGTTGTCCGTACTTGAATTAGACGAATTGTTTTCATTTCTTTGTATCTCCATGTGGAAAAGCTTCTACCGCACGACGGCAATTGAAAATCGCACAAGTACTTTACGCAAAGCTCTGTGATCGAAAATAGCTTTAGAGTGGCGGGCCTTTGATTCGTAACTCACCGAGAGCGAGCCACCTCGGAGTTTTCACCCAGCCTGTAGATGCGCCAATTAAATTATACAGCTTGTGCGAAATTGATGACTAATTAATTAAAGTATTTACCTAGCCCTGCGACCAATCAGCTTTCGAGCGTTCATGAAGTAATTCAATTAGCGTGGCAGCCCGTCAAATTTGGAAACCGAAGATAAATTGAATTAAACTGTCATCGCTATCAATGTAACCTTGTTAGGACAAAGACAACATTTTAGAAGCTGCCAAATCACATTTGTAAATGAAGTGGTTGGAGCAATTATCTCGCAAAACACGAGTTTTTGAGTCAACAGCTTTCAGGCCATACGGCCCTTTTATTTTCTTTTGGAAATTGCAAAGTGATACGTGTGCGTTCAAAATGGGATTGGGTTACACGAATGGAAAAACTACTCCACCGTGTTATCACGCGGCCAGAGCAAAATTATCTCTAAAATCGCCTAATTAATTTCTCCTTTTGTCTTTATTGACGCGATATCCCACAGAAACACGCAGCCTTAAGCATGGTTAAGCTCACATTGAGGCGCCGCACATTACTCGCATTCTTTACTCAGGGATAGCGACGACCCTATTAAACCCCTAAAACCTGTGACAATCTTAAAACGATGCAAAATAAAAGCCATTAAGTTCCCTTTTTGCTTGTTTCTGTGTTTATTCTCTTCATGCTTTTATGTTCAGTGCGTTAAAACGATTCTTGAGTGCCATTTGCTAATTGGTCGCTGCGTAATTCATCAAAACAAGCCTTTGACAGTTCCTTTAAAAACATTATTTTCCTTTTGTTTCTTAACTTTCCTGAAAAGAGAACCGTTATATCAGCTGCAATTAGCGGACAAGGTTTTAGACAACTGTTCAAACCTTAGACTGGTGACGGCTTTTAATTCCATTAGGATTGATTAATGTACCTTTTAATCTTCTCCGATTCGTTTATTTTTCCAAATTGGCTTTAAAAATAATAAAGAAAAAGGTCTAAAAAAAGAACAGATTCTGAAACTGTTGTACTTTTTCACGACCTTTGTTTAATTGAGGAGATTTAGCGAGAGCTAAAAGATCTTTTTTTTTCCACAGTCAAATTGAAGTAAACAGTATCACCACGAAAGACTGACAGACGACAGTAACCTTTGGATGTTTTACCTTTGTCCCGCCTCACCGGCTCTCGTCTGAGTGACGCATAAAGCAGATATGAAATCTTAAAGAAATACAGGACATCAAAAAACCCGGATAATTTCAACGTATTTTTTCCCTTAATATCATGTTGAGAGTTTTTCCTCAGCTGTTGACCGCCTATCAAACAAACTATTAATAGAACGTAAAATTAGCAGATATTCAATCTTTGAGAGCGCTAAATGCGTTGAGATACCCGTTCCTTTCAGAGTTTTCACCCTTTTATCATGTGAGAGGAGGAAAGGAGCGAATATGTTTCCTTCCATATGAGTTCTGAATCTTGCAATTGGCATTAATTAGTTTTACTTTGCTCGGAACGAATATTGTAAATTTGCACTGTGGTATGGTCTGTTTGGAAGATAAACGATTTTATTTCCTCAGGCGGAAATGCTGCTGGGCCGGATTAAAAAGGAGTTGACAACTGGACAGGTAAAAATGATCAACACAATGCCTAAAAACCTTTCTCAATTCCACCACGTTGTAACTAAGGACCCCAAGAACTCGTTGATCATCAGTTGAACTGACGTGTCTAGTATAATGCAGCCCAAAATATGCATTTTTACACGTTGTTTTTGCTAGTATGAAAAAAGTATTCATCAGTTTTGAGTCAGTTTTCTTGTGGACAGTAGGAAAATTTTACAATTCTGCCGCTGGCTATGTCCGGTCGAAGGAAAGAGTATGGGCTAATTTTACCGAGGGCTCTGTTGGCGACCGGGATTTGGCAGGAACCAGGCCGCTCATACTGACAAGAGAACTCGTGTGTTTTGTAAATATACCCCACCTATCAAAAGTAGCTAAAAGCCACATAGTGCGTTTCTGGAATTTTTCCTTAAAAGCAGGCCAGATCTTTTCTTTTGTAGCGACTGAACGAAACGGAAAAGAATATACTTTTAAAAATTGAATTTATAGAAGTATGTTTAGAGAAGGTTTATTCCTATAGAGCCGGAACGAGGGTCAAAAACGCCAAAACAATGTCATATCAATTAGGCCCAAGGTCTGTTGGACGAGTTGGTTCATAGACCAATTAGCTTGGTTCAGACATCTATAATCGGCTTTTGTTTCAGACAACTTTCAATTAAAAGTTTAGGCTGTTTTTTTGTAAGTTCCCCTACACGTCTTTTCTTTCGCTCGTGTTGTTTTTCAACAGATGCAATTCGCTTTTTATTAATAACATTCTGTTGAAGTGTCACTTGTGTGATGAAAAATGAAGTAATAACATCAAGTGAATACTCCTAAAGTGAAGGCGTCCGGTCTTCGCGCCTCCGCGTAACAGGACGCGACGTTGTCAAAGTTTGCCGCTAATCGCCATTTCGAATGACACTGTTAACCAGCGCCACAATCAAAACCTTTTTAAGCGAAAATTTCCCACCGTGACAAGTGGAAAATACCTCATTTTTCACAGAAATCTGTCAAACACAGACATGAAGAATGTGGATAAGTCCGCTATGAACTCGACACCCTGGCGAACAGAGCGGCATGTTAAGGATTTTTGTTAGTGGAATAGACACCTTACAGTTTCGGGATTAAAACCTGTCGATTTGTTTGGATAAAAACCCGAAACTAACCCCACATTAAACTGAAAACTGAATACGACAAATTCCCGATTGTGTCTATCGTACCATAAACTATTCTTTGATTCATTTATAATATGGTAGAATTTAACTCAGCCGGCGCAAATTACTAAAAATATCGAAGTCATTTGACGGGTAACAACTGTTTTTTCTCCTGCACAGTCCGTAGATCATTTGGGGAAAAGCTTAGGAGAAAATTAATCTTCACCAATTTGGAAAACGCCCAACAAGTCAGGTTTCTATTTAATTAGTCTATTTAGTCTAGAATGGAATATAATCAGATAATGATAACAAACAGTAGTTTAGTGTCCGCAAGCAAGCCAATTGAATCAGTGGCAGTTTGATTGAAGCTGAGCGAAGCCAGCCTAATCAGTGCTACTTACAAAATGGCTCTGTTCGACTTTTGTTGCCACTTAGTTCCAGCCAATGTATAAAATATTTCTGGCATAAAAATGATTTCTCATTCCTCGGGTTTAACTCATTAGCACTGTCGGAATTTTTAAACACCAGAAAAAGCGTTTTTTCCTGGATAATTTACGGAGGTGATAATACCTTAATCTTGTGAGGGGGGTAAAAACTGCGGGGGCGTGTCTAACACTTCATTAGTTTTCCTTCCGTTGGCCATGTAATCAAAAAATATTGGCAGCAGTATCTTGAGGGAGGTACTTATTAATTATAATTGTTCCTTTCCCGTTGAGGACATGGCTGATAAATTATCTAGTAACAACCCGTAAAAGACCATTAGTATCTGAAGGAAATTCTCAAGAAAATCATGAATTATTCGAGTGCTGAGGAACGTTTCACGTCTGCGAAATGTCATCCACTTTGGTGGTAATCCGTTGGTTAAATGCAATTTTTTCATGTTAGTACTTTACGCTGTCCAGATAAGCACATGTGACAATACAATGCAATTACCAAACTTTGAGTTATCCATCCCTTCTTAAATAGCAATTCGCTTTGGAAACTGAGAGGTATAATACTATTTTAAATAAACGAAACAAAACAAAACCGAAAGACTGAGTATCTTTGCTTGGTTTTCTTAAAGGACCACTGCTTTTCTCCATTCTCCTCCAAAGCAACAAGAAAACTGATCACTTTTAAGAACAGGGAAGCTAGCTTTTGTGAGCCGGAAAACACGAATTTATTGATGACTGCACCATCGTACAGAAGATAACAGACCTGGGAAGATAACTACTTTATTTCACGCAGAGATATGCGTTTCCTGGACTTCCAGGAGTCCAGGAACTGAATCACATTAGACTTCCTGTTGTTCCTGGTAAGATACCAATGTCAACAAGACACCATTGTGACAGCAATGCGTGGGTCTTCACAGTTAGCATTTCGCAATCGTATATAACAGCCGGCAGCTGTGTAAAGGTCTCAATCAAAGACGAGTTATTACCGTCCCATTACACTTCGCAGCCGTTGTTTTAGCCTCCTTCGAAGCCATTCAAGCCGCTGTTTTAGTCTCCTTCGGGGTCTCTTAAAAATAACATGAAAGGCCACCGAAAACTCGTAAACTGCAGAGGGCGGATCAATGGGCTAGAGGGCGAATCGGGATCCTCTAGGCTAGCGTAGCCTCTTCTAGGCGTTCAGTTAGTTGGGGCGCAGCGCGAAGATCGGCGAGCAAAACCGTTTTTCGTGCTACGCCCCAACTAACTGAACGCCTGCAAGAGGCTAAGGCAAGCGCTTCGTGTTTTGTCCCGCAAATGCCGGCGTTAATCTGTTCCGCAAGGCTATTGTTTCGTGTCACCACTCAGGTGTTTTCGTCTTTCTCTTGACGATAGTTTTGGAACCGAGTAAAGTCCAGGAGCTCAGTGTGTGACTGAGTGCTGTAGAACATCGATGTAAAGAACCTCGGTATAACTGAGCCCTCGGTATAACCAACGATATTCTTCGCCCCAGTAAAAATAAAATGCATGGAAAAGAGACTCAATATAACGAAAACTCGTTTATTTTGGGAACATATTTAGCCAGTCCCTTGGCCTTTCATTATGTCAAAGTTCCACTACAGCTGGTTTTCCATTTTTCCTGTTTTTATGACAGTCAGCAGAAAAAAAAACACACTTGAAAACCTCTTGAGGCGTCTTTTGACATCCTTTCTATCCTCTCGATCTGCGGAGAACTCGCGTACTGGAACCGCCCAGGTGGGCGTTATTTAGCCTGTGGACAGGACACTTCACTCTCAGCCAGTTCCTTTTTGGCCCTTTCAGCCAGAACCTGTTCACAGGCTAGGCGTTTCTCAGCGTTACTCAACTGATAGTCCCGAAGTCTTTTCGCGCCCCGAAGAGCCATTTTTCAAATCAATTTCCGTCATCAAATGATAGCGCACTTTCAAACAGAAAACGAGATAGATTTTACTTCTCAATTTCAAAATGAACAAAAATTGAGGCTGTGTTATAAACATGCTGCAAACAATGTACGGTAAAGGTCGGTAAAGTATTTATTTCAGGCGAACTGCGACATAAACGAGCACGAAGCGCGATCGTGAGAGAATTGGGATAAACATTAGGTCCCAGTTTCTCACGATCACGAGGCCACGTTATTCAAGTTATGGGAAACTGTTTCGCTGAAAGTACTAGTAATATTGAAGAGCTTCAACAACGTGTAAACTACAGAGTTAGTGGATGGTTTGTCCGAGAGTTGCAGTACTACAAATAAGGTGGAAAACCATTCAGCTCATGGTGAGTTCCGTCTGCTGAAAGCTACATTGTACAACACATAAAGCTAAGTCCTGTGTAAGTCTAGGTAATCATAAGTAGACAGGAAAGCTGTTTTGATGTAATTTAAATCTTGAATACTTGAGCAAACCTATAGCTACATGTAGTTCTGAAGAAGAGCTTTGCTGACCTTTGCTGTGTTTGTATCTTGCATGTGAAAATGGTACAATGTAACAGTTTCTTTCTCCGAAGTTCTTGAAAGCTGGATTATTATAGGTTACATGCATTTAACTACCATTTTTAAAAATATGTTGCTAAAAGAAAGACTTGTTACCATTATGAAATCTTGAAATATAATCTGTTTGGCCATGTTTGTTTCTACAACCATATTTGGTAAGTCATGTGACCATAACAGGGGAAACCCTTACAATGCAAACAACCTACTTTTTTCAAAACGTCACTAATTACACAAAGTGATTTGTAGTAACTTGAAAGTTATGACATCATAAAGATACGATATTTCACACTGAAGGAGCAGGATTAGTATAGGTTCAAGTAATAGCTTGCTAAAAGATTGTGAGTTTAATTTACTAAAAAATATATATCTTGGTGAGGTGCTTAAAAGAAACTATAGTAACCCGTGAAAAGAGTAATGTTACTATCAGGGTGAAAAGGATCAGCCTTCCTCTGCAGACTCTCTTTTGGCTCATCAGTAAGGGAGGGGAGGGTATGGGTACAGAAGGGTCAGAACCTCCCACCTCCCTTACCCTACTATCCCACTACCCATACCTTTATCTCACAGCTCATGCCATTTTCCCTCCTGCTCCCATCCCCTGTAATTTGGAAGACTCAAGACACAACTTGGTCATTTTTAGCATAGCTACCGGTGAGCAACTGTTAGGCATTTCGGACATAGATTTGGGATATTTGAATGGCTTGGTGCAAAACCATGCCAAGTGACGATTTTGCGTCAAATTTCTTTTTTCTCAAAAGTGCTTGAATTTTTGCATGTGGTCTTCAATTACTGCGCCTTTCAATAACATGCGGACTCTAAAATTCAAAGTTCAACCAACAAATGCGTTTTTCGCTACCGTCAGTTAAATGGGCGGCGGCTCCTCCCAGCTTCCGACTTCTGCCAAACACTGTTTTGTTGTCTGAACTGTGCTCAATGATTTGATTACCGTGCGCTCGGCAGTATTTGGAACCTGGGAGGAGCCACCGAACACTTGATTGACGGTAGCAAAAAATGCATTTGTCGGTTGAGCTTTGAATTTTAGAGTCCGCAAAGGCGCAGTTAATATAAAGACATTGTCGTGTAGAGCAGTTCTTGCCCAAGAAAAAAATCCTCTTGTGAGTTGTGGCCCATTTGCCAGCAACAAAGTTTGGAAAGGGAGAACTGATTTTAGAGTGATAAAATATGTCTTGCATTGACTGCCATGTTTTCCGCAGGTGAGGCGAAGAGACCCTTCGAGGCCTGCATTGCGATCATGTTCTGTGCAAGTTTCGTGGCCAGCTTAGTAAACAGCAATATAAGTAAAGGGAATGGATTTTTGTTTAAAATTTATTGACACAGAGAGTCCTGTGGATAATGGCTAACAAGTAACAATAGATTGTATCAGAGATCTGTGATCCAGGAACCTTGCATTGATTTTATTTCAAATGTACATGATTTGTAGTGTTTTGAACTTCTGGGATCAGCAGACATACAGATGTACATGTATGGAGACCTTCTATATGTTGTGCAGAAGGGTTAATCTGTTAATCTGCCACCCCTATTTATTTTATTAACAAACTTGGCTAATCATTAGTGAAATCAACCTATGGTGTCTGTTTGTAGTTTCCTAAACAAACCACAGGGGAAGCCCTAACCCTGCTGAATAACATTAGACTAATTTCTAGTCCTAACTTTAACCCTTTCCACAAGAGCCTTGTGAAATCAGCATTTCACTGTTCCTTATGTGAAATGAGCATCTCTGCTCTCACACGTTCTCATGAAATCAACTTTTGATTGTTTTTGAACTGAAACCAACATCTTTGAACTTACTCATTCTTGTGGAATCAACATTTGACAGTTTTTGAAGTGAAATTGACATCTTTGAGCTTACGAGTTTTTGTGGAATCAACATTTGACTGTTTTTGAAGTGAAATCAACTTCTTTGAGCTTATGTGTTGATGTGAAATGAACATTTCTTGTTTTTGAAGTGAAATCAACATCTTTGAGCTTACGTGTTGACATGAAATCAGCATTTTGTTGTTTTTGATAAGAAATCAACTTCTTTGATCATATCAACATTTCGCTGTTTTTGAAGTGAAATCAATATCTTTGCATTCGCCCGTTGATGTGAAATCATCATTTTACTATTTGTTGAGCAGGAAAAAAAAAACATTTTTGCAGTCACACACTGACTTGACAGCAAATAAACACCTGAAGAGGCCGCCAGGAAAAGCGGAGTTTTTTTGCATACATTATATCTCAAAGCAAAATCCAGTGACAAAAATAAAGGACCATGTTTTTCCATTAAATTGAAAACAACACGCAAAAATTTATAGTTATATAAGTTAAGTTGTGTACTCAGCTTGCTAGTTTTGCTCACCTCTTTTGACAGCTTACAT
>Ga0126338_10001357_pt1 | contig 15742 bp, 7 predicted proteins | sample OrbCmetagenome_2_FD_92529 | JGI IMG/M metagenome (GOLD analysis project Ga0126338, IMG submission 92529) | Coral microbial communities from Petempiche,Puerto Morelos, Mexico - Orbicella C C metagenome | ecosystem: Host-associated > Invertebrates > Cnidaria > Coral | place: Petempiche,Puerto...
CACGAGCAATACCGCTAGCCATGATAACCATGAGAAAATCAACTCATGGGTTTCCTTTTCTTTCCCATATGAGTATGGGGCTCCGCTTGGCGGCCCTTCGGGCCGCCGGAGCTCCGCTATTAAGTGTCAGGTCAGACTTGTAATTGGCCTCGTTATTAGGGGATTTATTTAAACTTGATTTTATTCCCTTGAACCATTATTTAAGCTGTAACATATGCTTTGGCTTTCATTAATTAGATCTCTGTAATTACGATGAATTGACAACAACTCGATGCAAAATTGAAGATAAGGGGACCAGAGACTGCAGCCCCAATGAGAAGGGCTATAAAATCAATGGTGAAAAGCGAGAGAGAACGAGTTAGAGTGCAGTCTACCGAGTATTTTGTCTGCGGTTATATTAGTGGATACCCTTACAACTAATACAAACATTGATTTCTATTTGGACCTATTGTCAGCTTTCTGACTCATTGATAAAAGCATCTTAGCATAAGGTCATTTCATGCTGCCATTTTAAAACGTACTGTTTAATGCTAGCTTCTTATACTGACTTACGTGTAATCGTCTGTTTTATATATTTTGTTGTATAAGATAAAACATCGCAGTATCTGGTTGTGTATGTTAACTATGAGTTTAAGTCTTTACGCTAAACATGACAACCCCCAAAGCAGTCATACAGTAAGTATAATAATCGAGGGAGCTCTCTGCGCTACTATAATACATTTTTTGTAAGAATATTGTTTTTCCGGCCGAGGCTGAATATTCTAATTTTTCTGCCGATTTTAGACTGAAAATATTCTTGTGAACATAATTCTAAAATTATAGCCTATGGCATTTTTGCTTTCCAAAGTGTTTGATGTCTGGATGATGTTTAAATAGTTTTGGAACCAGCCTGCGGCCATTTAAGCCTAATATGAAGCACATAACTTCCTGCAGAAATGTTATTAGCATCGAACATACGGCTGGTGCTGTTTTTGTTGCTTTGTGGCTAGGTTTGCCGTTTAGAGAAGGGAAACATTTTATACGGTTTAGTTAAAAACATGTAATTGTATTGTATTTTCAATTTTTCAACACACAAAATTATATTCTTTTCAAAATCTCAGCCTAGGGTTTATTCTTAAAATTTCGCAAATTTCAGCCTCGATATTCTTATAAAAAATATTCTTATAAAAAAAAAAAAAAGTGTATCACATTTACTGATTTTTTTTCACTGAGCCAGAACATTGTAAAGCTCATGCTAACAACTGAAGTGAGAAATGACAATTTTCATTTCACTCCTCGTCAAAGTTCAACATCTTTTTAAATGAAAATCAGATAATTGTCTTTTAGTCAAATATGGCTACCCCAGTATTTATAAATTAATGACTGCACTAATGGTAGACCCATGGTAATGGGCCAACATTTTACTGATCTTGCTTGGCCTCTCGCTTCCACAAATAAATAATTAAAAGATGCTTTGCCATTTAAGTAATATTCTATCTGCCTCAATTAAGAGGAAGAGAATTACGTGACGAGTGCTAGGATTTTATGACAGCATAATTTATTCATTTGAGGAGACCAGATAACAAATAGCCTCTTCCATGCGTTCAGTAGACCTTTCCCGCATTCCAAAAAACAATGGCGCCGAGTCGAGGTCAGGGTGGACAAAAATACAGCAAATGTATGAAAACAGTCCGCTCTAGTGCTATTGTTCCAACGCACTGAAGCGGAATAGTCCGGGTGCTCACGCTGGGAAAGGGGGTTAAAATATGATTTCGTTTACTCGACGAGCTGGCAGACTTTGACTCACCCAGCAATGTTCTTTAGACCTTAGGGAATAATAATGGGGTGGCAATGGAGCTGACCAAGTGGGCCATGGTAATTTACAGCACCTCAAAGTGCACCCCTCCTGAGTGTCTATGTGTTTTTCAAAGTGATTTTCACAAAAATGTGGGACGAGGGGTGAAATAGTTTATGACCTATAGCCATCAATAGATTTTGTCTAATAATACAAAATCTTCCCAAGATTGAGTTCATGCCATGGATAACATGATGATGTTTATAATAAGTCGCGTGATCAGATTATGACGTCATAAAATTGACAAAAACGGAGAAAGTCAATACGTCCGAGAACATTTTATCTGTTCACACAATCTTAAACGTCTTTTTGCAGAGGGCATCTTACATTTGTTCTTATTTTTGTATAAAGTTCCTTTCACTTATCAATTAAAAACTATTAAGAAAAATATCACAATTCAGACAGAAGATACGAGGCGTTTTACATCCAAAATAAAATAAAAATCTATTTATTGAAATTTAAGTTGCCTTTGGCATTGGAAAGTCACGTCTGTAAACTTACAAACAGGCTCAAAAGTTATCTACGTCTATCTCAGGGAAAAATAAAAATTTACTCTGCTAGATGGTCACTGCACCCACTTAGTAATCATTTAACCTGTGCTTTTCTCGTTTGTGGACGTTAGGGGTCGCTCATTGTGCCCCTACCCACGTATCCTCAAAAGTATTTACTTAAAAAAATATGTTTGATTCTTAGCATAGTCTTTATACAACTAGTGGTACAGAGTTACCCCGGCCCCGACATTAGCGCCGCAGAAAACTGCCCACTCTAGAGGGTCCACTTCTACCCTAGCATTAACTACTAAGGTCCAAAGAATAATTCTAGTAAAGATAGAATTTGCCAGCTCTCCAAGTAAATGGGACGGCCATAGTGGATCACGGGCACGCGGACTAGAATGCGGGAAAGGTCTGTTAGTTGGGGCGCAGCGCGAAAAACGGGGGAAAGGCGCGGAGAGGGAAAGCGAATAAGAGGCTAGATTACAAATATGTATTTGCTTAGTGAGTAAAGCTGTACGCCATGCCAATCAATGTTTAAGAAATAGAAAATATGTACCGTGTTTCTATCGAGTTATAGAAACACAAGTGGAAGTTTGGGAGAACGAGAAATGTTGTGGGAACACGAGCTGCAGGCGAGTGTTTCCACAGCTTTTTCAAGCTCTCCCAAACTTTCACGAGTGTTGCTGTAACTCGATAGAAACACGGAGAACATGATTTCTTTTTCTTTTAGGAAACACTGCGAGGAAGAAAAAAAGGAAAACAACTTGTTAACTTTGATTATCAACATGTAAATTCTATTTGCTCGCGCCATCATTACTTCAACAGCTTGCGCTAATTCTGTGTTTTTATCGAGTTATAGAAACACGATTTTTAACCTTAACCAATCAGCGCGCGTATTTTCTTAGGACTGTTTTCTAATCCCTGTTTGACAGAACGCTTGACTCACTTGAATCAGATTTAAGGAGTGCTCAAAACAGTTTCCAGCACTTAGATTTTGATGGTTCGTTGTAACCACTATTTATCACTTGATGCTACAATCATCGAATCAACAAACTGCCCAATCATTGGTGAACACGTCGTTATTGATGACGTGAAACAATAGATTACCATAGCAACAGTATGACCTACTAAAAACACCCTTAATTACAGCTTAGGGGTTTATAATTCAAAAACGGCACGGTGAAATGTTTTTATAAATTATCAAATTTTGATAAACATGATAATACGCAACTTTTGGCAAAGTATGAAAAATACTTCGGTACATAGGGTTTAGAACCACCCTAAATTTTGAAAGCTTTAATGTGGCTCTGAACCCTATGCACAAAATTTTTTTATAAATTTGCCAAAAATTTCACCATGCCGTGTTTGAATTATAGGCCCCAAAAGCTGTAATTAACTGTGTTTTTAGCAGGCCATACTGTTGCTATATTGTGTCACGAAAATGACAATAACGTGTTCAGCATTGATTGGGCAGTTGTTTGATACCATGATTGTAGCATCAAGTGATAAAGAGTGGTTATAATGATCCATCAAAATCTAACAGTTGGAAACTGTTTTGAGCCACCTTAAAAGCGGAAGCTTGTGCTTCACGGAAGAAGGTCTAACCTGTTTGGTCTGTAAATAAGTCGTAGCCTATAAATGTACTTTATCTCAGAACAGAATGTTCACTCTGATACAACTTTGCACCCTTCTATTTTCGTTTTTGCTCGCTCATTTTCTGTGTTTAGTTTTCTTTGTTGAGAGCTTAGGTAGTTTAAGGCAGATTTAAGCTTTTCGGTTTCAGAAATAATTTCCTCATACTTACGAAAAAACGAACGGGTGTAATAGCCACCGGATGCTCCTCCGAGTATGGCGCCGCCTCCTGCGCCTCCAATACCGACGCCTGAAGCAGTCGCAGCAGCGCCAAAGGCTAGGGCTACCGCTGTAGCTCCAGCGGTGATAACACCCGCTGTAAGTGAAAACAATATACTTTACACATTGAAGAATTGGAAGTTGACAAACAAAGCTACATGCAGAATAGAATAGAATAGAATAGAACAGAATATTAACAAAACTCTAATTGCATCCTAATACCAGTATAACTTCAATGTATTAAATAATAGTAATAATAATAATAACAATAATAATAATTTATTAATTTATATTGCGCTTACAATATTGCGATTACAATATTAAAATATACTAAACATGTACATAAACCAAATTTAACAATAACAAAGTAATTTAAGCGCTTAAGGCTAAAAGCTAACTTAAAAATATATGTTTAAAGACAAGATTTAAAAGCTAAAATAGAATCAATATTACGCAGACTTGCTGGGAACGCGTTCCACAGTGTAGGCGCAGCTACACTAAAAGTCGCTATCAAACTCAGTATAGGTAAGAGTGCAACATAATCCAATGTATGGCGCTCGCTCATTGCACGAGCAACGAGCTAACTTCCCTTCACGATAGGAATTTATTTTCGGCTGGCAATTTTATAAAACCACTGATTCATGGTCTTTGCTTTGCATCATGATCATCGAGTAATGATGCGCTCGGTAAGTTGCACCCTTTTACTTCTTTCGTGCTCTCCAAACTTTCAAAGTGCATCGTAATTCGATGATGCACGCTAGAGCTGAATTAACGGTTAACTCAGTGCTCACCTCCAACACCAGCCACAGCAGCACATGTACCTTTAATCCAAGCTGCCTTCTTCTGCCTTTGATTATAAGAGGTCGTGTCCGAGTCGAGTTCTTTTAGGGCGTCTGCTGCTCGCATTTGAATATCTCCGCATATCTTTAAATCAAATTCAACCTGCACGGTCGTCATTTTCATGTCTCTCTTCTCCGCTTCAGAGATGTTGTATTGTTTCTCCTCAAATCCCTTCAACTGAATAAGATAAAAGATAAGATAGGATACTTTATTTAACGTGGAGTTACGCTTAGCTAATCAGCTAGTTTACCGGTAATCCACGGCCCTAGTATATCCTAAAAATTAAAACTAAAAATGTACAATAATTGATGGTATAAAACTATGAAGACCTATAAACGTAGGCTCGATTACCAGCCGCTGTTCGGGAAAGGAACCCGCGCTCCCTCCCCGAACTCTCGGGGAGGAACGTAGCCCGGGCTCGAGAAAGCGGCGGAAATCGAGCTTACTATAAACGCAGAGAACTAAAAATCTAAAAATCTGCAAATCCAAAGAATCAAATCACAATAAATTCCGACATCAGTCAAAGTTAAGCGATTAAATTTTGTTGTTTACTTCATCAGTGCCTACTTTAGTTCTAATATCATTTGTTAGCTTGTTCCATTTCTGAATAAAAGTTTTAACTCGTTTAAAAACAAGTACTTAAAAAGCGAAAATCTAACTTTACTTTATTATATCTGGATCTCATTAAGAAGAAAGGAAATACTTTCAAAAGTGAAATGTAAGCTACAGAAATATAAATATCTCGTTTTCATCAATCAAAACTAGGTGCACACGATCCAGTTAAGATCTAACCTTATGGCCAGATCGGGTAACATTCATTCTACGGTACTATTCAATGTCAGTTTAACACAAAAAAGGCTGGTTTGAAACTCATTTATTTCGCCACTCGCTGGAAATGTGAGAGTTAAAGCATTTAGCTGACTGGGAAGCTACTTAACCTTCATGCTGAGAAAAAGAAAAAGATAAATTAGATATAGATCTCACCAAGAATGATACAAAATAGTTTTGAAAGTACATTGAATATAAGAGAAATACAAATAGAAATATCTTGTTTTCATCGAGCTTATCACTTGTCTGGTCCGTGATTAGGAACTTGGCGACGAACAAAACTCGGAAAATTTCATCATACAGAAGCGCGACATTCGATAAACAATAAATTTTATGAGCACTTCACCTGCGCGGTGGCCTCATGATTAGTGCGCTCGTCTCCGGATCGAGCGGTCTGGGCTCAAGCGCTGGCCGGGGACATTGTGTTGTGTTCTTGGGCAAGACACTTTACTCTCACAGTGCCTCTCTCCACCCAGGTGTATAAATGGCTACCGGCGAACTTAATGCTGGGTTAACCCTGCGATGGACTAGCGTCCTATACAAGGGGGAGTAGAAATACTCCTAGTCACTTCATGCTACAGAAACCGGGATAAGCTTCGGTCTGATGGGCCACTTGGCTCGGAAGCAGACTTTACCTTACACCTGGAAAACTGTTCTAGTCTTTTCCGATTCAGTCTCCTCTTCACCTTCGTCTAACTGACTGACTGACTGACTGATTGACTGACTGACTGCCCACTGACTGACTGACCGACTGACTTACCTTTTTGGCAAGCTCGTTCACCACATTGTTGACCCTCTCTAATTGCACGCAAATTTCGGCAACGTAGCCTTTAATCTCAATGCCTTTTGGTCGTATTGTTTCTGGAAAGTTCTCAATATTCATGTTGTTGACCAAATCACTCAAGGCAGCAGCTCCGGCTTTCGCTGGAAGGTAGTCGCCATACGCCACAGATTTGCACGCATCTCGAACAGCCTCTAAACCTTGACTGTTGTCCTCAACTCTCTGCTCCTGATCATGGATCATCCGATCAATGGCTTGTAGATGCTGCTCAATTTCACGCACTTTATTCAGTTCTCCTTCGACTTCTTTTGCACCATTTTGTTCCATGTAGGTCTTAATAGACTTCAAAATACCATCATACGAGGTTTCCATGTTTTTCTGTACTTGCTGCCTGCAAAAAAAAAAAAAAAAAAGATTAAACCCCTGCTTTTAAAAGTGATTATAACTTGCCCACTTTCCTTAAGGTTACTTCCCACTTTCAAGGGCACAAAAAATAGGTTTTTTCTTTTATTTGACAAAATTTGAGTCAGTCGTTTTATCTAATGTTTACAAAAGAAAAATATGAAAAATCTCAGGCCGAGTAATTTGGAAAAAACGTGTTTTCAAATAAAGTCAATAACTAGGAAGGTGTTATAATTTCGTAAAGAAACGAAACTGCCAGGGAAAATTTTCGCGGCAAACGCTTATCTTGGAGCTCGTATTTCATGTTATTTGGTATTGTTTATATCACGCATTTGACAAAATTTGCAAATAGAAGCCCTTTGCGCTTGCTTTCAAGTGGAAAATTCCAAACAGAAAAACCTCCATGGACCGAGGAAAAGAAACAAACAAGCCCAAAGAAGAAAAAAGGACCCATTTCTGTGTAGGAAAGAAAACAAAACACCTTTCTGAAAGCCGCAAAGGCTCTTGAAGCCTGAGCTGTCGGTATTTTCATTCTTTGTCGTAGTTATCAGTACATTTGCTGACTTTACTTGTCTTGCCGTGGGTTGTTTTTTGGCCTTTGGCTAATCTGCCTATTTTAGTGTCTTTGTCTTCAACGAAACAGCGAGATAGAAAACGTGTTGCAATGCGATGCTTTTCCCGGGAAATCCTGATCCATTGTCATTGACTTTAGGAGGTCCTGTAGTTCCATTGGCTTGCGGTTTCATAAGGCGAGATAATCTCCTGGCGTGGCGCGAGTTGTTTACGAACCTTTCATTGCCTATGAAGTAAAAAAATAATTGCTGCTTATTTGAAAGGCTTTTCAAAGTAAAGAAGAATGGCGTTTCCCATTTTGGAATATCTTTTTTCGTTCTAAAGATATTTACGTTGCTGCATTATGCAAATGAGGAAAGTGATGACGTCATAGGTGGTTCCACTTGAACAGTAAAACACTGAGTCAAGAATATCTCTAGAAATATTGGAGCAGTGTTCTTCAAACTTGGCACCACAAATGTGCATCACAAAAGAAACAGAAAGACACCTTCTTGTTGCCATGGCAACACTTTTGGCTCCAGGCTCTTTCTGTGGAAAAACCAAATATGCAAATTTGCAACCCTCCGAAAAGGGACAGAGGGTCTTGCTCGGAACACACGTTTCCTATATTGTCTTAATTCTCCCCATTAGATTGTTGGGAGTGGATGATCCTTGTTTAAGATAAAATCTGGTAATGTTAGTTTTAATTAAAACAGGACCAGCGGCATAACTGTGGTCATGGCGACGGCACGACGGGTGTCATTTTGTTTCTTTTGTGATGTACATTTCTGGTGACAAGTGTAAAGAACACTGCTTTAATATTTCTAGAGATAGTCTTGATTGAGTGTTGAACTGTTTTAGTGGAACCACCTATGACGTCATCACTCATAATACAAAAACGTAAATATCTCTAAAACGAAAAAAGATATTGCAAAAAAAAAAAAAACGCCACTCGTCTTTCCTTTGAAAAGCCTTTCAGATCAGCAGCAATTATTTTTTACTTCATAGGCATTTTAAGGAGCTATTAAAAAAAATTCTCGCATTTGATTTCGCGAGTGATACATCCACTTTGAGCGAATTTATAGGGTATGCAGATTTGACAGATTTTCGTAAAATTCGCCAAAACATTCCAGGAATAATGACAAACGAAAGTATGTCGGGAAATTTTGATATTTAACAAATTTTTCCCGAGGCGTCCATTTGCGCAACACGTCTTGCATATTTTGATCTTCTCCAACTTCAGATGCGGATATCTACACAACCAATCAGAATATCGAAAAAGCCTAATGCACTTTTGTTGATTGATGCCTTGTGAATAAGACTGTGCAGTCATTTTGCTTGTGTTGCGGCATCCCATAGCCGATAAATTCAAGTAGAAGAACCCTCGGTCGTTTCACGCCTTACCGGCTCTTGACACTTTCTAAAATAAAAACTCGCTTAAATTGTATTTTTTATCATAAACTACATTTATTAAGCTTTGGCGTGCGTACGAATTTTTTCCGAAAGGTCACCCGCGAAGGTGGACTTAAAATAGAAATTTCTGGTTTACTCATTTTGTGTTTTAAAAATAGAGCAATAAGAAGTCCATGATGCGTAAACAGACTCACTCAGAATCACTCAGAATCACTTAGCCAATCAAAGCAAAGCACTCAACTGGCCTCCAAGAAGCGCTGTCAGTTCAAATAAGCGCCCGCTGGAAGTTTTTGGAAGTTTGTGTTTCGAAAATATGGCTTTGGCTTCCCGTTTTGTTTCTCTGGATTTAGACGGATTTTATCGAGAGGCAATCTAATAAAAACACTTTGAGTAAAACAAACAGGAACGTCTACTTGCTCAAAGACTTTTTGAGAACGAAAGAAATAGATAAAGAGATTTCAAGTAAAACTTGAGAGCGAAAAAACTCGATGAAGGTCTGTGCGCATCAGTGGAGAATATGAACTAACACTAAGGTCGGTTATCTCCACTTCCATCGCTATGTACGAAAGAAGGGATATCCCACTAACCATCACAGATGGACAGAAGTTTAGAAAAACAAGAGAAACACTAGTTGCGAAGCAGAAGGAATTGAAAAAAGCTGGCCAAGGAAACAAGACGAAAGCGGCCCGTGCTCTGACTGACAATGAGGTGGACATTCTTTACAGCAAAAACCTTTCATGTCTTTCGTCTCGGGAGTCCTTATTAAGCACTTCATGGCTGAACAACACCCAGCACTTTGGCCTGGAAGGTTGCCAAGAGCACAGAGATATGAACTGGGGTGACGTTTAACCAAAAGCCACAACGGATGGAGCTGAATTTCTCGAATATACCGAGAGACAAACAAAAACAAGAATCGGCGCCGAACCCAAAGATATTCGCGCACTTAACTCGAAAATGTTTTCTGTCCCACACAGTGACAGAGATCCTGTAGAAGCCTATCACCTTTATGATTCCAAAAGGCCAGTGGCAAATGAAATCAGATAACAGCCCGTTTTATTTGGCGGTGAACTACACCAAACTGATAAACTAGGAATTCTCCCGTATTTTTCATTTATTCTGAATGGGAAGTGATTTTAAAGCTTGTGTAGGTTGTTTGTCTACTTGTTGCAGGACTGGAAACCGGATCTGTTTTTCATTACACTGGATCATTTAGATCAGTCTTGAATTTTTTGCTGTTCTGCTTGTAAGCTTATGGTATCGGGAAAATAAAACTGATTTACTGCGCCTTTCATTAACATGTCTCTAAAATTCAAAGCTCAACGAGGGGGGTCGTAGGGGCCTATTAGAAACCGAAAAACCACGCAAAAAATTGCCGAAAACCAGAAGAAATTTCTTCCGAAACCGAAAACCGAAATAAAAGCCCTCACTAACAAAGCTTTGGTAGTCTTCAGAATCTCTCTATCTGTTATTTGATTTTTATACGTCTAAACTTGTTTTACTTTCCGAAGTTCTTTCTGCGTATTTCCTCGTTAATGCAGAGCACATCATCGTTACGGTAGTCTAAAAAGCTCCTTTTTTTGGGTAAATCGGCTCCACAGACCTATAGCAATGTGAAACTAGAAACAAATTGCACGATGAAATGATTTTAGGTGATTTTTGTTAAAAAGAAACATCACATTCTGAAGTTACTTTTTGATTGCCATTGTCAGAATTTTCAATTGTGTAGGCGCAATGGCAGCCCCATTTTGCAACCAAACTACTTCATTTTACGACCAAACAATCTCTCCTTTGCTGTTATTCCACGTGAACGGAGCGAGTGAGCGCAACGTTATTCCCACGACGAAAAGGGGAGACAACTCGCAATTGAGCCAGGGCCGGGCGGTGAAACGGGCAGTCCGCTCTCCATCCAATGTGGGATGCGGAGAAGGACTGGCACGAACGCTCCTTCCACGCTTCCGGTGCGATTAATGGCTCCCAAAAATTAAATTTCCTCTCTACGAACCGGAAATCAAATTTTCTCTCTTTATTTTTGAGCCACCAGTGGCGTATTTTTAAAGGCTCTTTTATGCTTTTGACCCACACCTCAATACTTTTTTGTCTGTTGGAATATAACTTAAGTATTTTCGTCGTAAGCTGCTCAAATTTGAATGATGTAAGACAGTGTCGCAGGTATGTCCCGCAAAAATTGTCTCATCATCTCAGCAAAAAGGATCGCGAAAAAATACTTTATCAAAATTTTATATTGACAAATTATGCATTATGCAAATTAGCTACTTGTGCGCGTCAGAGTTTCCTCTCAAAAACTTTTGCAAACACGCCAAACAAGCAAAAACAATAAGAAACGGATCGACCGTTAATCAGGGGCACGTGGGTTCATATCCCGCTCAGGGCGTAAAAAGTTTTTCTTCCAATGAAAATGTCATTCAGAAGTTGTCCGTCCTCGGTTCCTTCATTAACTTCACTAACTAATTACATTTAACCGAAGCTTGGAGTGTGAATCCATTTGTGATCCTCCTGGGGGCAGAGATGCGCTTTTGGCTCGAGAGACTACTTAACTTGTATATATATATGCTTCTATAGGATTTATTTAACTAAGTAACCGCGCGGCCTCAAGCGAGCGCGGTTCTTAAAATGAGAAGCAATTTTTGCCGTCTATTTCCGGCGGAAGTGGAAAGAAATTAAATTTTGGTCTTTTATGACGACCTAATTTTATAAAGAGGCGGTGAAATGTGTAGAGAAATAACAACATAAGCCATTGTGGTAAGTTGTCCGTGGGTTCTATCAGTAGGTTAATATTTATCCATCCTACAGCACTGTCAGGTTGCATATCAATTCGTATCGTCAAATTAAGATTTTTCGCCCTCTTGCACTTCTTTTTGCTCAGTTAAGAACACAAATTTTTTGGTGCTCTTTGTATATTTTATCATGATGAGAAGTTTCCAAGTTTATTAAAAGTATAATTGAGGCGGTAAAGCTTATGGGACTGTTCCCTCCTTCAGTATGCTTTTCTCCCTTGATCGACGGAGTTCCAATGAAGTTCCTTCTACACTTTGTCTGCCCCTCGGTTGAGCGCACCACAATTCAAATCAATCTGAAAGCCACAAAGGGACTTCCCCCTGTTTTATTGTTTGTTTGGTAACATTCCATTGAAAGAGGTGGAAATATCGAGCTTTTCAGTGACTTAAATCGTATTGCCCTGCATTCTCTATTAATGGAATAATATAAATTTATTATATAAACACCAGTGAAATACCGAGTGGTGTCAAATTGATAAAAACGATGTGATATCATCACATGTGAAGATATCATTTTTGATAACATTTTTCCTTTGTCCCTCTTACACTTAAATCTGTTGGTGTACGATTGAAGATCTTCGGATCTTCTTCGGTCGTCTTCGGCAATCTTCGGTAATCTTCGGAAAATGTTCGGAAATGTTCGAAAATTTTCGGAAACGTTTGTCTGGCCTTCGGTACAATTTTGGAAAATCTTCGTAAATCTTCTGAAAGTGGTCGGAAATCTTCGGAAAATCGTCAAAAACGTCGTCATCAGTATGTTAATATAATAAATATAATAAGCAAAATAATGCATGGTTGCTTGTAGATATGGAATTTCTCTTCTCGTGTTCAACTTGATATCTCAGGAGTGAGTACAGCGAACGAGTGAGATGTCGAGTTGAACACTCGAAGAGAAATTCCATATCTACGCGCGCCCATGTATTTTTCCCTAAGCGACTTCACTAAATGTCCGGCTGAAATTATCAGTTCCTTTATAATAGCGGCCAATTGCGCAGCCAAACGGTTGTAACTAGTAAACACTTTCCAATCGCAATTTTTAGTTGACCGCTCACACATCATTCGTTCTGTACTGATTTTATTGTACCGGTTCAGTAAGAATTTCTAAAATTCCTCTCCAGTAATACTTCCCTGGCTTCAGTTGCTTTCGCCGTACGTCGCTCGCGGTCGCGACTTAGTCTCTCGAGGATTGCGCTCTCGTTCGTTCGAGGGAGATGAACTGAAGGGAAGTTCGACAGGTGGGAAGTCTAGCGTTTAGACTGAAAGTGCTGGAAACTCTCAGGTTTTACAAGTAACTGAGACGCCGTGCTTGAAGCATCATTCGGCGATCCTGCGTGAGTATCGATAAAGAAAAAATGAAGCTAAATACTCACAATTCACAATTCACAATCTCGTACAGGCGCGACCTTCTCGTTGTTCAGTAATGCACTCCGTAAAGTGTAAATCATTGAATTTCTTGAAATTATTCCACTGCACTCTTGAAATTATTTCACCAAGTGTTAGTTCATGTATACGTGCATGTAAAATAAATATGAGATGACTCAGTGAAGATAGCAAACGTAGAAAGAGAAATATTAATCGACACGGCGGCCAGTAAAGGCTGACCCCTAGGTCTGCTTCAAATTCCTAGAAAACTCTGAAATCAAATTTTAAGATTTCATATAAGAATTCACACCCGCAACCCATAGAGCCGTTTATTTATGCCACCTCCGTTCAGTGATCTAATAGTGGTTAAGTTCTTAATCGTTGATTTTTAAATCTTTAAAATTAATTTGATATAACATTAAAAGATCTTATCGAACCGAAGTGATCACAGATTCTTTGAAAATGACACGCTGTGAGAGCTGACGAAACATGACTGGTCAGAGCAAAATGGACTTCAGAGCTTCAGGATGTTTTTGTGTTAGCAGCATACAAATACTGAGCGATTCCCTCATGCACAAACGTTGCTGACAACGAGGGTATTACATTCATCTAGTCTAATGTTTTGTTTTAGTGTCAGCAGTTCTGGGAATCTCGAAATGACGATTCCAAACACAGAAGCATGTCTCCACGATCTATCTGGGGTTAGATTACATTCCAAACGATTTCCCGGTAACAAAGCAAAAAGATATCAGCAGATGAACTGGTGTCCCTTTTTCTGTTTAATTTTGTGTTAACGAAGGTCATTTTTTTTCACTCTAAACTAAACATAACCCAGCTGACCAGAACGGATGATAATACTTTTTGCACTAGTATCAAAAAAGGGACGCCGGACTATAAGAGGTTCTCCTCAACGATCTTTCATTGTCGACGTCGAGATAAATCCCACTTCTAAACAAGTGTTTTAGCCGAACTGAAGTAATGCATTGTTTACTGTTCATTTAAGTTTGATGTAAGGTAATTTGCTTTACTCTGAGAATAGCGAGCATATCTGATATAAAGATATCACTCGACTTACACATAACGTATTTGTACCCTTGACTCCACTTCAAATCTCTAGAAATGTAAATGAGCAAATCAGTCTTTTCGTTCTGACCGAGCTTGAGCTTAAAAAGCCATCCTTTATTTTCCTAGTTGACCTCTCTTAGCTAGTCCGTTTGCTTCATTTCTCTATCGATTAATAGTTCATTTTTAAAAGTAGAATCACCAACTAGAATTATTCTAAACTCTCAACCAGGACCGAAACGATGGAAGGCGTCAGTAGTCGCCACAGTCAGAAATTGTCGTCTTACTGCTTTGATCAGTACAATACACAGGCACCGGACAAAACAGAATAGACTTCACCACTTTCAAACTAATTAGGGCGGCGTATTTCCCTGATAACTGAGATCTGTAGGTATGAATTGACTTTATTAGGAAAATGAAGTACAACTGAGAGCCCTCGAGTCTATTTTAAATTCCTAGAAAACTACGTACAATGAGCCATCCCCAAGAAGTGTATTTCCCGAATTTACCTCTCTCGGCGAGTCTAACCAGTGTTTGCTCCATTCAAGTTCTCTATCAATTCATAGTTCATTATTAAAATCCGAAAGAACACGGACCACATTGTGATAAGTCCTTAACTAGGACAGAAACGATGGAACGCGTCAGTCAAAACGAAATGGTCGCTTGAGCTTTAATCGCTACGCCTACACAAGCCTCGGATTAAAACGAATATACTTCCTCAACTTGAAGCTAATATGGTCGAAGCGATGCTCTTTTGTAATTATTGAGGAGTGTATGTATCAACTGACTTTAGGAAGCAAATACAAAATAAAGCATACAAAGCTGAACACAAAGTGCTTAGATTTTTCAGTCCAAGAAAAACATTCAATAGCAATCTTGCACTATATGACATGAAAGCGAAATTGGAGATGTTTAACATTTAAATTATTGTCCACTTCCTAAATACGTGGATGAGCAAATAAGTAAAGCAGGCCGAAATAGATCTTGGTCTTTATAGTGGTCTACTTGCACAGTTAGGTGAACAAAATGAAAGTTAACGTTCTTGGAACCATTGCATCTTGTAGCATGCATGCATAAAAAGCACAGAGTGCTAATGACCTATCGGCTAGATCTGCGGCATCGCACAAAACTCACTAACTCACCTTTACTCCAGACTGATTCACCAGAACATTAGAAGATCTTACGGAAGCGAAGTAATCACAGATTCTTCGAAAATGACACGCGGTGAGAGCTGAGAAAACATGACTAGTCGAAGCAAAGTGGTCTTGAGAGCCTCAGAATGTTTTTGTGTAAGCAGCATACAAAAACTGAGCAATTCCCTCATGCTGAAACGTTGCTGACAACCAGGGTATTACATTATTCTAGGCTTATGTCTTGTTTAGTGTCAGCCGCTCTTGGAATCTTTTTATTTTATTTTAATTATTTTTAATATTGTTACGATTGTACTATTTCTTTCTTTTTCTAAAATTTTAATTTTTGAGGGCCATTAGGTTATCAGTTTTAATACTGTCAAATGTTACCCTCGTAA
>Ga0126338_10001358_pt1 | contig 15733 bp, 6 predicted proteins | sample OrbCmetagenome_2_FD_92529 | JGI IMG/M metagenome (GOLD analysis project Ga0126338, IMG submission 92529) | Coral microbial communities from Petempiche,Puerto Morelos, Mexico - Orbicella C C metagenome | ecosystem: Host-associated > Invertebrates > Cnidaria > Coral | place: Petempiche,Puerto...
ATGCTCTACCAACTGAGCTATGAAGCCACACATTGGGAGCGAGGTCAATTAATTGAGTTCATATCTTCCCGTGAGGAGTGAAATGATGTGAAGTATATATGAAATAATTCATATATGAACTGCAGTTGTAGATGAAAGTGAAGAATGATCATCACAGTAAAATTTTCCAATTTAAGCAATTGGAAAGAAGAATATCTCAGTTGGTAGAGCATCGCACCGGTATCGCGGAGGTCACGGGTTCAAATCCCGTTGAAGCCCTGATTGGTTTTTTCAGTCTTCTTCTTTCCAATTGTTTAAATTGGAAAATTTACTGCAATGATCATTCTTCACTTTCAGTGATAAGTAATGTTATAAACTGATGGTGACTACCAGCTTGGTACAACCATTAGAAGTTTCTTGTAACCAAGCTCATTGTCTATTAATTCATCAGCCTCATTGTAAGTCCTGTCTCTATATGCACCCCACTGCATTGTTATGGTGTGGTAGAAGATCATAGCAGAGAATGAACTTCACTGCTTGATATTCATAATACATCTTGATCTTCCTCTCGCAGTAATTAAACCTCTGAGTTTAGGATAGAATCAGTCATCATTTGACTCATGTTTTGTCTTTGGTGGCAGTGACACTGATTACGTAATTAAATATGTTGTTCTTTTTGACTTCCCAGTCCCTCACTTTCAAGAAATCCAGCAAAGGTCTAGCCAGAGCCATGTGGTGGAAAAACGTCAAAATCACCATTATACTTGTCATTGTTATCATAGTAAGTGCATTATTACAGGCTTTTTTAGTGTGGTATGTTGCTAGTCTGTAAAATCTGAATTGTTTTAAAACATGCTCTTTAGTTTCTTAGCCAGTGTCTCAGACAGTACTATCACCCCACCACAAGAATCACCAGGAGCCCATCATTAGGAGTGTACAACTACCCCATATTCCTGTCATGGTGTTTTCAGAGACTGATCTATTTTTAGTTTAAATTTACCACAAATTCAGACCCCCACAAGCTCCTCAGTGACCAATCACAAACACTGACTTAATTTTTATCTGGCGCCATCATTTCACTGGAAGATTAAAAAGAAAACCAGCCATTTTTTCCTTACCGATGTGCACTGATGTAGACCGGAACTGACAAAAAATGCCTAAAAATAGACTGGTCTGTAAAAAATGCTGTGACATAGGCTTAATATGGGAGTTGCACGCTCCTAGTGATATGCTCCTGTTATCACTGACTATTCTCCTGAGTTTGATACCAGTCAATTCCAGGTGATCTTAACATTTGTCAGGTTGCCACAATGAGGCACTGGTACCCAAGTTAGCCTGTTCCAGGCTCTCAGTTGTTGGGGAGAAAAGATGACGAGTGAGAGATAAAACGGGGGAGCACTAAGGTCCTTCCTCTCCTCAGTCTCCCCTCCTTTGTTTGCTCACTCACCTCTTTTTTCACTCATCCCCAACTACCAAGAGCCTGGAACAGACCAGTACCCATGTATAGTCCTGCATCTCCCACTGAAGATGTTCAAATATTGAAGTAACTGACATCAATTTTATTTTACAGGTGGTTCTCTACTTAATTGTGTCAGCAGCCTGCAGTGGATTAGACTGGGGTGGATGTATACACAAAGAAAAAAAAGATTAATAAGTCCAGACATTTAGCATGATTTAGGAAGGAATGAATGAATTCTGATTACACTTTAGTATTAAAGTTAAAATGAGTTTTATTCAAACAATGATGTGTGTGCCAATGTGAAGCAAACTCTAGGTACGAATCCTTACAGCTTTCGTAATATTGTTAGCTGTCAAATAAGTGAGATGCAACCAGTGCAAACTCACTGTTTTGGCAAAGGCCACCAATATTTTGGGTGTATAATGCCCAAAATTGATTGAAAAATACTTTTTCCTTTCAATATCAATAGAATGTCAGGCTGACATGTGGTGAGATAGAGTACGAGTAGTCTCTCTTTCAGACCAAGCGAAAGAAGGACTACTTGTAGTCTATTGGTGAGAATACTGAAAATCATAAAGGGGGGATATTGTCTTGATTTACTGTAAATCCTCGAATTAGCGCCCGGGGCACTTATTTCAAATTTAGGAGAAGATGGGGGAACGCGTATTCGAGGGGGGCTCTTATTCGAGGTGGTGCACTTATTTAATTTTTCCTAAATGGTGGCCTGACATGATCAAATTTTTTTAATATATCAACTGCGCGTAAACAACAGCATACGCTGTTTATCGAGATAAAAAGCTGATCCTAAAGTTTAAATCGCGGCACCATTAGTACTTAACGTGTTCACAAACTGAAACAATGTACAAATCTAATACTACTCGACAAAAACTATACATCCTTTGTTGTCTCAGTACTTGTTCACAAAATGGGGTGAGGAAAGGGGGTGCTTATTTTAAATTTAGGCCGATAGGAGAGGCGCTTATTCAAAGGGGGCACTTATTTGAAAGGGAGGCGTTACCGGTGATTCGAGGATTTATGGTACTTATTTATTCTCCAAAGTAGTAGTGAAGCACATGTAAGGTGAATAGATATTTTGAGCTTGAAGGGATTAGAAAACAAGTTCCTGATTTAGGAGAATAAGGAGTAGATTTATAATAGTAATTGGACGGAGTGAAATGGAGTGAATTGGAGGTAATCGCACTAATAATTTGAAAATCAGATGAATGCGAAGTGCAAGGCCGATTTGAAATTACGAGCACAATTACTCCCTAAATTGTACATCTCAAGGTCCAATTACTATTTAATCGTATCTAAAACAAATTTCGGAATAAAAAATGTCTTTTGAGAACTTGTTTTGAGCAAAAAAGTTTGTAGCGCTTTTTGTAAGTTTTAAAAACTGTAGGGATCATTGAGAGAGAAGCCATTAACGAGGCACACATAATTGACGTGCAAATTACACAGGTGTCCAGTTATAAAAAGTTCAAATTGGATACCTGTAATTGGACACCCACATGATCGCACGCTGATTATGTGACAAATAGGTGCGAGGAGAACCAATCACAATCAAGAATTTCGTTTTAGATATGATTAAGAATTTGAGGGTTTTCCCAGAAAGAACTAGGTAGCAGTTCATTACTAAAAAGTATGTTTGTAAGCAGAAGGGCTATTAGATATACATAAACTGGTAAATGGATAGATTTGTGGTGGAATATTATTTTTACCCAAATGTTGTTTCATCAACAATTGTTTCCCAGAATCTTTCTATTTCATGCTCGTTGAGTATTTGGAAGTTCAGTGCTCTGTAGAAACAGTTATTTAGTTCCTTTTGCATTGCAGTACAGAGATTGATGCTTACAATTAAAAGTATCTTTGTAGAAGTTATACTAGTAACTAAGGCAGGAAAAACCAGGGGCCCTTTTCTCAAAGGTTCCGAAAAGTTTTTGCACCCAGAAAGCCATAGCAAAATCTCAAACCTTTTGATTACAGAGCTGTGTTATTAATATGACCAGGAGTTCCCTTCATACAAGAAGTTTCAGGTGTATACACCTCTCTCTTTTTAGATACAGATGAACTAAAAATGGCTTTGCAGGCCCAAAAAGTTTTCAGGGCTTTCAAGAAATGGGCCCCAGGGGTGTGAATGAATTCGAACTGCACCCAAAAACTTCTGGTACTGTTTAGGGCTTCCATTAATATAGGAGTAACTCTCCCTGTAAAGTTCAAAAAAACATTCAAATATATCACTTACTTGAAATGATTAAGGTTAATTTCTAAAATAATTAGAGTTATCTTCCTAGCAGGTGAGATACTCTGCAGCACTTGAAAGTATTAAAGTACCTTTTGGACAGAAACATTTAAGGTTGCTTTGTTTATTGTGTATTTTATACCATCAATCTCATACAGAGAGTTTTCATGTTATGTGGTTGAAGACGAGACAGTCGTTTCTATTTGAAAACTTATCAAAAGGAAGTCCTTAAAAGGATTAACATTTTTTTTAAAGACAAGGAAGCTGTCGAACCGATTGTAATTGTTATAAAAACCTGAATCATTGGATAATGCAATTCGATTCAAATATTTTTTGCAACACGTACGGGTTTGGAAATTGAGGAAGTTGGGAAATATTCAGTCACATGACGCGTTTAGACCAATCGCACGCGAGCAAAAATATTTTATTGTGAGAGGTATTACACCATGCTCCACAAACATGGTGAGCGTACAAACACTTTTTGTTTTTGGTTTTTTTTGTTTGTTTGTTTGTTTGGTTGTCTTATTTTTTTGGGGAGGGGGTGTTTTTATTTATGTTTCATCTTAGTTTTCTATATTTTGGGGGCGTTTTTAATAAAATAATAATTCCACTCGCACATGTTGGATATGAGATGATTATAGCACACCCAGCTCGACGTGTGCCTCGTTGGCTATCTATCATCTCTTACAAGCCATCAAATGTTTTCTCTCGCGCACAATTGACCTAAACGTGTCACGTGACCAAATATGCCCCCAGATAAAACTGGGGAATATCTGAGAGATATTTCCCAGTTTTCAAAATATTTGAAGGATGATAAACACAATGGCTTCCATTTGGCGCAAAAATAAGCTCGGATATTTGTCCGCGGACATCATGAAGCTTATTGTTTATATATCCAACGCGCGTTCGTGGAATAATTGTTAGTAGTATCATCCAACTAGTGGACTAATGCAAATCCTGCATTTTAATTGGCTACGCTACTAGAGGACTATTAGTAATAGTCCTCGAGTAGCGAAATACGTGCAATCGAGCGTGATGCTTTCTTTCGTTTTATTCCCAAATAAATGTTTCTTCACCTTGCATTTGCTAACTTTATTATTGTCTTTTCTGTCCGACTAGTTGGGTGATACTAAGACAATTAGACCCTTCGCCCTCAAGGGCCACGGGTCAATAGCCCATGAGGCGAAGCCGAATGGGCTATTGACCCGTAGCCCTTGCGGGCTACGGGTCTAATTGTTAACTATCATAAACACCCTGAATACCTAAGAAGAGAATTTAACTTTGGACATAAATGTGTTGGGACTGGGACAACTGTCAGTTAGGTGTTTATGAGGGCCTGTCTAAATACTTTTATGAGGTACTTGATACGCCTACGTTTAACGGAGAGTAAATTTTTCATGCATTTTTGCACTCCTGAGTAGATTTGAACTAATAAAGGAAACCTGAGGATTTTTTGTAGAAACCAAAAGGTTATGAGCAAAATTACTCATTTACTGAAATAAAATATTTTTAACACCTGATCAGACTTTTTTCCTCAAAGCTCGTCTATTCTAGTCCAAAGTCGCTCTTTGACCGTTATTTCGCTTCTTCCGATTGTATGTTACCCGCTGCGAAAGCCGATCTCGGAAAGCGAAAATTCAGTCTGACGCTCAAAACTTGACTGCGAACAGCACGAGGTACAGGAGCGCTTCGAAGCGGGACTACCTTTAATCGCGAACCTCACCGCAAAGGACTTTGATTGAGAAAGTCTTCCAAGTTCACAGTTCAAAAAAATGTAGTTTTTCCAGGAAGGCTTTTGGATTTTGTACAAGTTCATTAAGATAACGTGTTAGTTTACCAGCAACGTCCATTCTCTCGGCCTCTGACATCTCTGAAAGTAGACTTTGGCGATTTACGAAAAAGTGTCGTAAAGAATCTCGTTCCAAACGATCGATCAAATTTTGAAAAAACCGCACCACACTCTCTCCTAAATTACTATCGTCATGTTTTGCTCGAGGATGCTCGCTACGGTAGTGGAGGAAAAGATTCTTGAAATGAAATGATGTTAACGGTTTCAGAGTCGATTTCTTGGCCGAGTAGATTGCCTTGGCGATCCTATAAAATTTCTTGTCAGATGACGCTGACTTCAGGAGCGATTTTTCTGCCACTGAAAATGAAATTCGCCAGAACAAGTGCGAATCTGTCGACGTTCGTTCCTTATCTGGACAGGGTTTCGCCACTAAATGGAATTTGGGCTCTTTCATCTTGATTTGTTCCACCTCTCTTGTGGAAGGCCACGCCCTGCTTGTTGAACCCCACCCTTTTGCACAACTCGGCCATTCTGAGACCTCAACACTGAGCACGAGATCGAGGTCAATTTTTCCATCAATTGTCAACGTAACTGCAGGGCCATGTTGTTTTATTTTCGAAATCCGTCTTCTCTGTGGCGACATCCTTACAGCGAGCTGTATCAACTCGTAGAAATGCCTCACTAGTTTCTCAGGTGACAGAAACTTTCCATCTCTGGAGAGGAAATTCCCCCAACGTGCTCTTCCTCCAGGGATGCAATCGTTAAACACAAGTTTTGCGAAACCCGGATGATCTCGGCAGTATTCTTTGACCTTGAAGAAGCGCCTGATCAAGTGTGCTTCAAACACAAGCATGACGTCGAATTCTTCAGGACTTGAAACCCTGAGCTTTTCGTAGTAGCTTCCTGGAATGAACAAGACGATTACGACGACGATTACAACGAAATGATTTTCACATTCCGGTCCATTTATCATTTTGCAGTGATTTGAACGATTCACCTCAGTGAAAATTTCCGTCAAAGAACAAAGTTACTCTAAAAAATCTGTTTGTCGCTATTGTCCATATGAACAACAGAAATAAAAAGTAAAATCTAAATTTTTTGTCTTGACGAGACTTTTGTCTTTTACAGTAAAGTACATTTTTAACCTCAAAGAAGTCCCATCAAGACAAAAATCTCTGTTTTATTTTATATTCTATGATAAGAGGTAAACGTTTCAGACATCTATTGGAACTACAAAAGCTCTTAGTCTTAGTAAATTGCAAAATTAACACAATTAGTTATGAAAACCTCCAGGACATGTCACCGGTAAGTTAGAGAAAAACACACAATTTGTTTAGTATAACAGCTAAATGGTTTTATGGAAACCTCTCGCGGAAACTCTTAAACTTACCTGTATTTAATTGCTTCAGTGAGAATAACTCATCTTGCTTGTGTATGTTCTCCAGAATCATTGAAAGAAGACTATTGACAACTTCTGAGTTTCGACAGATTTCTTCCTGAGGTAGCGAAACCTTCCCTCTGAAAAATCTCAAAAGTGGTGAGTTCAAGGCGTTCAGAGTGTCAAGATCCCATGTCGATACTCGCCTGGTTCTAAAAGAAATAAATGTGAGAATAAACTTAAACAACTCGTTCATAAGTCCCTGACTCGTGCTTTCAATTATACCAAAGATGCCCGAAAAATCGGTCGGAAGTTAAATGGAAAGGTCTGTTTCGGTTTCTTCCGACAGGAATCAGATTCGGGAGCACCTCTGGAGGTGGTCCACTTATTTCGGTCGAAATATTCCAACCGAAATTCGCCCTTCCATTTTTGACAAACCGCTTCATTGCCCTTCTTCTCTTCACTTATGTAAGGAATTCGGAAAAAGAGTAAAAAATGGCAAGAGCCATTCCATTTGGTTGGCCCGGTTTAATCGGAAAATGTCGTTCCATTTTCCTCGGGTATTCCCACTGATGTCTGACCGGTCGGTTTGGCATCCTACTTCTCGCGACTGGTCAAACCTTTTGTACGGCCTCATGAAGAGACCAAAAGGGAGAGAATGACACGACTCCTCAGAGAAAAGTTATTATTTCTAAGACTACCATTCAATTCTTCGTTAACTGTTGATCACGAATGTGAAAGGAAGAGCAGTACGCAGGAATATACACATGTACGCAGTGCGGGCCTATCAGTATGAAACATGGCGAACTTACTCCGGGTTTAATATTTCTGGTCCCATACCTATTTTCAGGAGTAGCACAACTAGCAACAGGTCTCTTTGTTGTTGGTCGTGGACACAGAACCCTTGAAGTAGTATTTCTTGGGTAGTTATGTCGGAGAGGAATGCACATTGGCTCATGATTTCTCGCAGCAACTTCGCGCGAAGTAGTTCCATTCTGTGCAGGAGTACTTGAGGACTTGGTTGGCTGTTCCCTTTGAATACGTGAAAGTTGTTTAGGAACTTCAGCTATGACTTGAGTTCGAGAAAGTTTTGGAGTTGTTTCACTCCTTGGTGTTCGAGGATGCCGTGGTTTCCAGTGGGTTTGTGCTTGCTTTTGGCAGTCGGGAATCTTCTTTCTCTGTGATGTGACTTGTGGCTGAGGGTGATGGCCTAACATCGTAGGATCGTGTTTAACTTGAGTTCGAGAACGTGGGGGTCTCACTTCACCGACTGGGATTTTTGTACAATGGACAGTCTCCTTTCTCGGCGCAGGTGCCATCTCGTCTTCTTTGAATTCCACTTTTCTACCACCCGTTTTACGACCACTACTGTTCACAGTTTCACATTGCGGTCGCCTGGGTCTGTGAACTTTTGAACTAACAAGTTTCACTCTCTGCTTCTTGGCGCTTGGATCAAGCAGCTTCCTCGCTGAATACGCAGTGGACATTTCCAAGAGATTTCGACATGCAATGCCGGAGCAACCTGCAATGAGAAGGAACTTGTCGATGTGTCCTTGACAACCCAACGAAGTCCAGCCGAGTTCGATATACAAAAGCTACACTTAACGTTAGGGTTTTTCCCGGACACTCCTTTTTGCATGTCATACACCAGGAAAATCGGAAGTTGTACTATTTTCTACCATAAACTTCACTCCAACTGAAGAGATAATAAAAATACTTGATTTGTGCTATTTTTGGAATGAAATATGCCGGTTCGGTTTATATTCAATATAAATATGACATTTTACGGAGTGCAAAACGGAAGTGGTAAAACAATCTTCTCGGAATACTGTAGACAAACTTCCGGTAACTTGTAAGTTTTGAGCAATCGAGAAACTTCTACCCGGCTTTTTTTCAAATTTTCTTTCAGTCAGCAAAGAGAAGACATGTAATGAATCGTCTAAATCGTAGTCTCTTGTCTCAATCCAGAAGGATTGTTACCGGGGATAATTTTCGTAAGTATAGAATTCGTAGTTTTGTCATAAATTAATCCGTCACCTGCGAGAAAACTCAGTGGCCCGTGGACGATGTGAAAAGTGAGTTTTGTACATTTGTCGCGCTCCTGTCCTTTAAATAAACTTTGGAGGGGAAAAGCTTTCTTAACTTTTGGAGTTCAAGAAAGTTTTGGTTTTCATACACTGTCCGAGGAAAATATCACAAGAACGACAGAATTATTAAAGCAGCGAAGGTAAATTATCGAGACTTCTTGTTTTATGTTAGTGTCTTATCACAACTTACTGTGATCCAATCATACAAATTTCTACCTGATTACAACGTAAATGACTAAAGAAAAATTCCTCCCATGTTTTAGACCACACGCAGTACAAGCTATTTTCTTTTTACATCATGTCAGGTTTGCAATCATCAACTATTGAACTAAATTACAATAGAGAAATACTCAAAACGAACAAGAATATTTACCTGTCGAGCTACACAAATTTGACTCGTCCAGTCCTCAAGCTATTCACTGACTTCCATGAGGGAACGACTGAGGTTAGAAAATGAAAGAGGGGAATAAAACAAAGCGGTCGGAAACAAACGAGGAATCGTTTACAATATGCATAATCCATTATATTGTCATTTCTAAACAAGAAACCAATATTTGAAGTTTGATTTTCACGAAAGACGCGAAAATGAAACGAGGCACGAGAAGCCCGCGGTCAATGAAAGAGAAAGAAGTAATTGAAAAATATGAGAAGGAAAATTTGTAATACCTTTTCAGGAGGGGAAAAAACTCGTCTTCAACTTATGATGTCGCCCGGCTAGCTAGTTCACGAACGAAAAGTCCCTGCCAAAATGAGGTCAACAGACGCAGGTTTCCAATGCTTCCTTTCTATACCCACATACGTATTTTGTCCCTCTCCCATGACTAACGGTTATCCAAGTTACAATGGCTACCTAGCAAAAGTGTTTTAAACTGATGGGTACTTTCGATTCAGCGAAGGCAGATGGAAACTTTCCCCTCCCCCGCTATGCAACAAAATATCGCTAGAATAGGCAATCACTGAATCACATTTGTGCATTTAAAGCAGAACTAGAAAAATTTTAAAACTGAAACAGGTCGTGTTTTGGCCAGACTTTTTGTGGAGCGGGGGCGGGGGAGGGAGTGCTCAGCGCCTAAATACGCCTTCCTTTGCTTGCTCAATGGAAACTTTCCCTCTTTCAACTTCCTTTCGACCTGATAATCTGTTCTCTCCTTGTCTCTGGGCGACGATCCATGCCTTCTTGGTAACCGAGTGTAGCGAAAGTTCGAGTGTAGCGAAAGTTCGAGTGTAGCGAAAGTTCGGCACGCAATGATTATCAACTGAAAGGACTCATAACGTATGTACGTCTGTATGTATGTATGTATAATATAATACAGATGACATTGACAAATCTGTTGCCCGTATTAAATCAAATGCCGTCCTGAAAAAAAAAAAAAACTCTTATATGATGAGAGTTTAATTTATACTTCGTGCTGGGCAAAATGTCCAATATAAACCCAGATATTAATATTCATTGTGTAATATCGAGACCTTTGCACGCATTGTATGACCTTAACGAAATTGAAAAGACCTAGGCGCTAAAGCAATAACGATCTTTCTTCCAACGAAACACGACCGTAAATAAAGTAGCAAACAAAAGATACAAACACACTGAGCGGGCGTACGCGTATGAAATGTTACCTCTAGTCTAAATTCTTCCACAATCGAACTTTTTGCGGTAATTTTGACAATTTTTGCCAAGCTTTGCGTCTGATGATAGCTGCATAATTAGTGCGAACCTCTGAGGAAGCATGCAAATGTTGCCATTGGTCGAACGTAAGATAAAAGAAAACATCTGATTGGTGCATTTCGATCCTTGGCAATGCTATAAAAATGAAAATTCTTTTATAGCAGACATTATTTGCTACAGTTTTCACGAGGACAGTAGTATCAGTGCGAATCATGTCTGGACGCGGAAAAGGCAAAGCGAAGGGAACCAAATCGAAGAGTCGCTCATCTCGAGCTGGACTGCAATTCCCTGTCGGCAGAATCCACCGTCTCCTTCGCAAAGGCAACTACGCTGAGCGGGTTGGAGCTGGAGCACCCGTGTATCTTGCCGCTGTCCTTGAATACCTGTCCGCCGAGATCTTGGAATTGGCTGGCAACGCTGCTCGCGATAACAAGAAATCAAGAATCATCCCACGTCATCTTCAGCTCGCTGTCCGCAACGATGAAGAATTGAACAAGCTTCTTGCCGGAGTCACGATCGCTCAAGGCGGCGTTTTGCCAAACATCCAAGCCGTTCTGTTGCCCAAGAAGACCGACAAAAAAGGCGGGAAGACCTCCTCACAGAGCCAAGAATACTAGATCTTCTCAAAAACTTCATACAACGGCTCCTTTAGGAGCCACCAAATCTTACAAAAGTCTACATCAACAAGAATGATCGTACTTTTAGACGTTTTATTCAGTGAATTTATAATTAGGCGCCAAAACCGTTAACGACATTGGCGATCTCTTCGGCGGTTATAGATCGTTCCGATAAAAAGTAAAACTATTCTTAAAGAAAAACGACGTATTTATTGTTTATATCGGTTCATGGAACGAGTCTACCAAAAATTGCCGTCTTCCCTGGCTGTATTCAAACTTCTTATACTGGTTTGAAAGTGCAGTCAGCTTAAATCTTATCAGCACCTTACTTCGAAGGGCACTTGTAAATAACAGCATAATTTACAGTTCATAAGTTTTTAACATGTGTCAAAGACTGTAGGTTGGTTATGAAACGGGTACCCAATCATTTTCTCATTCTGTTTAAGCCTGAATTGGGGCTAATCTTCTGGCTGGGAGCTAATCAGCTAGGGGCTTGACTTGCAGGCCAAATGACCTACCTCCCCAAAACATATGCCACAAGGATTTTTCTAGCCTTGAAAACTGCACAGCAGTTAACTAACTTTTCTATATAACTACACTACAGTTTTTAAACCTGGAGTATCAATATGGTCTGTTTTAAATGTGTATGATGCCTGAAAACAATTGTAAGTTTACGGTGAAATTGAAAGGAGCTCAGTCACACTATTTTGAATTATTTTGGCCACATACAAAATTACCTTTAAATGGTAGGAAACCTGAAAATAACAGTTTAATAAGATAGAAAAACACCAAAAAGATAATGATAAACCATAAAGGAGCAAGGATGGAGAAGATTGACACGGATTACAAACAATGAATTTGAAAAGATGAGGTTAAACTTTTCACTATATGCAAACTGTCATGTAGCTCCTATAACATTTTGCTGTGTTTTGCTATTTTTTCATGGTTAGCATCCTTCTGCCTGTTGACTACCTGCTGTAATATTTGCATTTTCACAATTCACACACCTGACCCTTTTGAGCCTGTTAAGAGTACCAAAACCTTGAACCCCTAAGCAAAATGAAGTTTTGTTTAGGAAAGTGAGAGTTTAATATTAGGGTGAAATAGATGCAGAAATGTTTAGTGTAAAACGCAACCTGTGGCTGTAGTTGGGGTTAAATGTTGACTTTTCAGCTCAATCGTGTTATTTTCATCATCAAAAGCTAACAGTAAACAAACTGTAAGCAGGTTAACTGGGGCATAATTCAGGCTAACCAATTAACCCAAATAAACCTGTTTACAGTTGGCACTAGATAATCGAAATATTCCAATATATACTTCAATCATGTGTGCGAAAGACATTGCAGTCGAGTATAGATCGATACCCTCGATCGACACCCCTCAACATTCGGGCAACACTCGATTGATGTGTCGGTTGAGAATCAAATAATTTTCGCAGACCTGCCATCAAGTGTAGATCAATACGTATGAGTCGGTCAACACTTGGCCAACTGTTGATCAAGTGTCGATCAAGAGGTTGATTGAGTGTCGGTCTAGTGTTGACCAAGAAACGATCAAAATGTAGATAGATTATCGATCAATCAAGGATATAGATACTGAGGGGATCGACCAACATTTGACCAGGGATGCCTTTAGTACAAATGATCCGTTTATTTTAAAAAGTCTGCATTAATTTTTACCCTCGGTCTGCAGACTGCACTTTTCAGTCTTCATTTTGCCTGACAGGATTCAGAAATGACTTGGTTTGAATTTCGGATGCAGCCTAAGATACTGAGGGTTTGTGAAGTCTGGATTTCAATGTAGTACAAGGGCCCTTTTTTTAGATGACACTTGCATATAATAAGTGAATCTGGGATAATGAAAGGCTGTTATATGGAGGAGGAGGAAATTGCATATAGGATTATATTGGAAAAATTTGCCGCAATAAAAAGTTGTGCAAAAAAACTTTGTCTGCATATAAAAAAGGTAACCTAGTGCAAAAAGCCTTGCAGTCCATAAACTCGACTTCCTTTGTTTTTCTTTTACTTAACTACACGTTAAGGAGAGCATGTCATCTTAAAGTCTTGCAAAGTTGTGGATTTCTCTTTTTATGGACATGAGAAGTCATAATGTTTGCTAATATAAAGGGTTCAAAACGAATGCAATGCTAGATTGTGAGTAGGCCAAGTGCAGATCGGCATGGGTGGATAAGGTCCTCTGCCAATCCAAACGCGTTAAAAAAAGGGGATGTGGTGTAGCCAGAAGAATGATCATGTTCTAACCCTACAGCTGAAGTTAATTGTAAAACTATATATAGCCTTGCTATTTCACCATATTGAATTTTGATGTTTATACAATTACTTTATTTAAGGTATAGGACACCACGATGGTCAGTCACCCCCTTTTATCAAGTGGTGTCAATACTGTATTTGACAAGATGGCTTTTCCAAGACAGTGTGACTTTCATTTTGTCCAGAAGATTGTTCCCCATTGCAATTCCATAAGAAAGCACTCTTAATAACATTGTCCTTAAAAATCAAATTCAACGAAAGGCCTAAGGCCAGTAGGGTCCAGTAGCATGTTACTAAAATTGATCGCTCAATGCTTCCTTGAAGTAAGACAATTAACCCTAGGAGTCCGTAGACAGCTGTGATATGGGCAACAACTAATTATTAATTACTAAAGAAATAGGAAACTTGTACTGTGTTTCTATTGTGCTATAGAAACATGACAGGAAGTGTGGGAGAATGAGAAATGCTGCGGGAATACAAGCCAACAGGCAAGTGTTTCCACAGCGTTTTGAAGTTCTCTCAAACTTCCACTTGTGTGTCTATTAAACAATTAAATTATGAGCTCAAGATTTCTTTTTTGATAGATTACTAGTAGATTTATACTAAAATGTGATAGAAACACAGAGAACATGTTTTCTATTTCTTTTAGAGAATTCCATGACAATCATCAAAAATGTTAATTCTCTTTGCTCGCAACATCATTTCATCAACAGCTTGTGCTAGTTCTGTGTTTCTATAGTCTCCTCCGCAGCCTTTTTTTGGGGATGTCACACAACACTTTGCTTGACATCCCAAATAATGGCTACGGAGGAGACTGGTGTTTCTGTCAAGTTTTAGTATAAATCTACTAGCATTCTATCAAGAATGTCAATCTCTGATTGGCTATGCTACTCACTATCTACTCTGTAATAAATGGTGTGTAGCATAGTAGTGTGCCCTTGTTAACAAAATGACAGCCACTTCTTGGCATTTTCAAAGTGTCTGTGAAGAGGATTTAGATAAAGTTTTGAACAACTAGTTGATTTATACTAAAACAATTAGATTATGGGGTTGAGATTTCTATTGTGTGATAGAAATCTCGAGCTCATAATCTAATTGTTTAACAGAAACAATTTTAAACCAATCAGCAAGCGTATTTTCTTTGGACTATTTTCTAATAACAATATTATTATTAGCCATAATTTATGCTGTCAGTTGGTGCCCAATAGATGATAACATGATGAATGTAGGCTGCAGGACTCTTTCTCAGTTGTGTTCCCTCTCATTTCTATTTTCAGCCCGTGTGAGGTATGATTTCATCTACTGAAAATTATTTTCTTCCTTGCTCTCAAACGAAACATGTTGCAACATGATCTAAATTAGACTTGACTCCATGTCTACCTAGGAACAGCAATGGTGAAAGGCAGTGAATAATGAACAAATGTGCCATTTTGGGATCAATCCGCCATCCCACCCCACTCAGAATGTTTATCCCAAACCCACCTGGTTTTAGTGAGTCGTAGTTCTCTGTGTTATGTTCGTAATGTGTGATTTTCTGTTTTCAATCCATTCTGCTCTCAATTTTTAAAGTATCCCGCATCCCGCCTTTCAATGTGAGCTAATTCCTGTCCAACCAAAAGTTCTTTTATCCCACATCCCACCATTCATTGGGCCCTGGTTTTTGCTTAATTTAAACTGTGTGGGTACATGTACGTATAATAACAATGCCCCAAGTCCTAAAGGAAGCTCAAAAATTCAAATTACTACCAGTATTATAACACTAGTGAGAAACTGAATTGTTAAAACAACTGTGAATAGTTACCTCTCCTTCAACAGACTCCACATCAGGAGTGCCAGGGCTTTCATACTCATCGGTTTCATCTTCAATTTCCTCAGCTGAATCATCATCATCATCCTCAATCTCATCATCATCTTCATCAAGTCTCTACCAAGGATTTTTACAAAAACTTCAAAAATTGTGTCAAGAGGAAGGGGCTGAAACATTTTGAATACAGTGGAACCTCGATTTAACGAACCTTGTCCCGGCCAAAGTTACAGTAAAATGTATGGAATAGAACCTTGATATAACGAACCTCGATATAACGAATTCTTCGATATAACGAACATAATCCAGAAGCCCAAATGTAAAATCTACCTCGATATAACGAATTACAAGGTCAGTATGCGACAGAAGATAAACGTTGAACAGATCAACAGTCAACAAATCCTTGTAATCCTTATGGTAAAGACACAGCAACCTTTCAGTC
>Ga0126338_10001359_pt1 | contig 15725 bp, 12 predicted proteins | sample OrbCmetagenome_2_FD_92529 | JGI IMG/M metagenome (GOLD analysis project Ga0126338, IMG submission 92529) | Coral microbial communities from Petempiche,Puerto Morelos, Mexico - Orbicella C C metagenome | ecosystem: Host-associated > Invertebrates > Cnidaria > Coral | place: Petempiche,Puerto...
GAATGGAATGCCATGCTTCCAAGAACAATCTACGCGACCACAAGGGACAGCATTTACAAAAATGCTAAATTAATCCCTAGCGAGTTCCTCACATTCTTATAAACATCTCATTTACATTTAGACGCCGTTAACATTCATTTCATCACTGAAGAAGGTTATAGTAGTTTAGCCGAAACGACTATTTTAAGATTTTTAAGTCAGTGACAACAACTTTTAAGATTTTATTACTATGCCTGGCTACAACTACAGTGTATAAGACAAAATATTGAAGCAGTGTTCTTAGTGCTGTTGCGATAGCAACTCTTTTGGTTCCAGTCTCTTTCTGTCAAAAAAACAAAAATCCTTATTTGCAACCTCTAAAGTGAGACAAAGGGTCCTACTTGGAACAGACATAGTTCCCATATTCTCTTACTCACATCATTAGATCGGGTGGAGTAGATAGTTCTTGGTTGAAGACAAAAACTGGGAATTTCAGTCTTCATTAAGACAGCATCAGCGGCAAAACTTTTGTCATGGCAACAGCACTAAGGATGTCATTTTGTTTCATTTGTGATGCACATTTGTGGTACCAAGTTTCAAGAACACTGCTTCAATGTTTCCAGAGATATCGTTTATTCAGTATTTTCCACTTTTTAGTTGCAAACAATATGATGTCATCACTGATCGAATTTGCAAAACGTCAATATCTCTAAAACAAAAAAAGATATTTCAAAAAGAAAAATGCCATTCTTCTGTAATTTGAAAGGCCTTTCAAATAAGCAGAAATTATTTTTCATGTTATATACCCTTTAACAAGTTGAAGGAGCACTCTATGAGTTAAAGGTGCTCTTAAAACTTCTCTTGTGCTCTCTCAACTTTCTGCATGCATTCAAAGTGATGGTTAATTAACATGGAGCATCATTCACAATAAAATAGTTCAAAAAACCTTTATTCAAGGTATTGAGGACTTCTCCTTAAGCCGACTAGCGGAATTTTCCTCAGTCGATAATCAACAATCATATGATAATTTTTTCAACTGTTATGACACCATTAACAGAGTAAATAAATTATTATTGATAACATCTGACATATCTCCAATTATCGTACCCTCAGGATAAAAGTCCTCTAGCTGCTCCTCTGTAAATTTGTAACTAGGGAAAATGAAAACAGTTAAGATTAATGTGAATACAAAAGTCAGAGTTAGTTTTGGTTAATCAGTTAATCAATAATTTAACTGTACTGTAGTACTTCAAAGCCATCTATTTCTATGCCACCGATCCAAATGGTAATTTAAAGAATTCTAGACAAACTTATCATACTATATTAATCTTTATCACCTGCTACTACGTTTTCAAAATAAATTTTTATCATATGACAGTAATTACACGCACACTACATGTATAAACTACAAACGGTTTTAAATTTGAAATACGTGTTTCTGATTACTGAACATGATGGTAGGCTAGCCGGTTTCAGATCCTTTCAGGTGTTTGAAGACCAGCAAATTCATATTAGTTGTTCAGTTTTCATGTTCACATGTAGCAACATATCGTTTGTTTGACCAACATAACAGGTATTGCAATGATTACAATCTTACTGTGGTCCAAAACTGATGGTAGCAGCACATCCTTCAAAAACATACATTTCATATCTATAACATTTGTACAGTATTTAACATAACAGTAAAAAGGGTATTACACTTGATCCTGTGGGATACAATGATAATAAAGTGTTAATTTTTTGTCTCCCAATGTAGTCAGCTGAGATGTTGATCAGAACATTTTAACGGCTTACAGCTAGTCTTCATCAGGCAATGTCAGTTTGCCTAATTATATGGTAAAATAAATATCATGAAGGTCCACAGTGGTTGGTACATTTTGATCCTCCACTGTTTCATGTTATGGGAGGAAGTTGTTCCCTCAGTGGCCTACTGTTGTACCGTTCTCCCATTATGTTCTGTTCCTGTAGGCATCTGTGCTGCAGGACTTTCAATTCCAATCTGCCAAGGTTAACTTCTAATAACTGATCAGAAATAACAGGGATATTGTATAAATCACACCACCTTGTTTGGCTGGGTTAAGTGAGCATCCTTCGGGTCACACCAAGAACACCAGATGTCTCAGTGTCATGTCAATGTCTCTTTTCTTAGAGATGACTGAAGGATTCATCAAGAGATGCTTTGCTTTCTTGTTCTGTAATTAAGGTTACCACAAAAAAGAAACCTTTGGAGGGGTATCATGTCCAAACAATGGAGTGCATCTGGTTTAAACTGTAGATACCCAAGCCCCTATATCAAATTAAAGCTTACAGAGCTGGGTATCAAACTATAGACCCTTTTCATAAATGGCTGCCAATTTAAAATTCTTTTGTATGCGTTTAAATAAGCCTTACTAACCTCGTCTCAGAGTTAAAATTCTTTTGAATTACCAACTTCAAAATGAGGTTAGTAAGGCTACCACTAAGTTTAAAATAAAATCAACTCTCTTATTTTTCACAGCCTCTAAATGCGAGTGTCCTTACCGCTTAAATTTAAAAGCTGCAAGTCAAAGTGCATTTTGTTTCTTACTAATTTAATTTGTTCCTCAGTTTCTTGACCCAAAGCACCAAAAAAGTGCATCTGCATTTTGCCATACTCAATTTCAGTGATAAGTTACAGAACATTTTCGAAATTTAAGGATCAACAAAAATGAATTGATTGTCCAAAATCTCTCTCAGAGAAAAATATTTCAAAACAAAAATATGTGCAGAGAAGTTTTTGTTTACATGTCAAACTAGCTACTGTCCATTAATTTGAGGGCAAATGAACAAATTCCCAACAACAGGGGAACAGCACAAAATAATTCTGTGAACTGCTGAAGGCATAACCTCACACACAAAGAGTGGAAGATAGACATGCACCAATTACAGTGAGTGTTCATTATATAAAATAATGATTATGTACCACATCACAATCAACAAATCTCGAGTGACTACATTGTGAGACAAATGATTTACTTAATTGTTGTTGTTTGTATCAATGTGTGGTTCCAGAAAATATCCATACCCCCCACGTAGGGTCACGGAAATTCCGAGGGGTAGGGGTGTCTGAAATAGGTAAATTTCCAAAGGGGAGGGGGCCTACTCAAAGAGTTTCCTTTCTAGTGGGTGTGAAGTGCGATTGAATGAACACTATTGTACTTTCCCAATCGATTCAGGAAACCCAAACCAACAGAAATGTTCCATCCTGTGAAATAAACATTAGATTCTTTGTTATATATTTTCCATTTTACTTCCGATGTCGTACAATAGATGGCAATCCTGAGCATCGTGTTTGTTGGACATCAAGTTGAACAACACGGCGACAAAGAGGTGCAGTGATACATGAACAATGATGATATCTAATTTATACTTTGAAGATTGTGCTGTATTTAGCTTAAATGCAGCTCAGATGCTTTTTCCAGCATTACTCATGCTGTCAATTAAATGAGACTCATTCTTTGTTTATTTTGTTTGATACTCGTACAAAATTATTCCCCGTTTCAGACTTGCTGTAACTAGGTTATCACATATTTTCATTGTTATCCGTTTAGCTAATAGTTTTTTTTTCCCTTTTTTTTTTGGCTAAACACATAATTACTTACATTGCCTTACTCTACTTACAACAAGACACAATACTCAACCTACTTACAATACAGTACATTATTGTTATTATCGTTATTATTACTATCATCATCATCATCATTATTATTATTATTACTATTATTATTATTATTATTATTATTATTATTTCTAACGCCTTTTCTGTCTTACAAATGTCACTTACCATACATAAAAAAAAACCTACTTACAATACTCGGCATTACATTACTTACTTACTTAACACAATAATTACTTATTATGACTTAAACATTATGTTACTAAAGGAGTTAAAATACAATGTAATTACTTAATTATAGAAAAAAAAACAAACAAACTAGTTAATAGTTTGCTTAAGTGAGCAAAGTGGATTCAAAGCCATTTGTCTTGAACTATATGTAGTCATGTACAGCGAGGAACGTCGGAGCGGTAGCCGAGTCATTTCATGCGGTCATTTATAGAACAAATGAACTATGCGTGTTTCACGTACGACATGCATGACAAATTTAAAAACATAGGCATGCAAGGCGTGCAAGAGTTATTTTTTCTGTGTGTGAAGTCTCGGAGATAGGAGCATTCATGGAGCTGTTTACAGTAATGATTTGGTTAATTCGACAAGTTATTTTGGTTGCCGTGTACAGCAAGAAAGAAACTGGGAATTTAATATGTACATACGATGTTACATCGGCAATGGTAAGATAGCTAAAATTAATGGTATGCCATAAGATGTTTGACTGAACAAACTACAGTAATTTGACACGTCTCCAGATTAATGTAGATACCATCTTATTTTTTTTCTTTGATTCGTTCTCTGATAAAACCCACACTGTGATTGGTGAGACACGTGCACATGCATAACTCCCTCACTCAGCGATTACATAGCCCTTCCAACCCCTCAAGAGGAATTTTTGCTCAAAAACACTCAAGTTAAGAGACCTTTTCGTATTTTATATGAGTCGCAAGTTTACCTTTTTTACACAACACAACACAACATTACTTCACCGAAAATTTAAAGAAAGAGAAAAAAAAACTCTCTGACACATTGAAAGTCTGATTTAATTAAATTGCACTTTAACTTGGTGCCACGCAGTCCTCAAAGAACATTTGAGCAGTTTTGATATTTTCTACCTTTAAAAATATCGGACTGAAAAGAACGTCATAAAATGCCCATCTAATAAAAATAAACTGCTACTGCAGAGACGTAAAAACCATCCAGACATGAAAGCTTTTTTTGTTTAATATCCTGGGAACAATAGCTGATAACTTGTCAGCTCTACTTGAATTTACTCCCATATAAAAAACAAAAGTGTTAAGTTACCATTTGTAACTAAAGATAGCAAACACCTCGTGGGAACAAGTGGTGACGATTCGTCAGCTCTAATTGAATTTACTCCCTTGTGAAAAACAAGAGTGTCAAATTACCCTTTGCAACTAAAAAGTAAAAATATCTCGTTATATTTGCATGCAACAAGAACAAAACAATCGTCACCTGCACTTACTATGGTAACATTAGAACTGTTTCAAATCTAAATAGTCTCATCTCCTCTAAAACATGTCCTAAGAACTAGAAGCGACAATTCGTGACCTGTAATTGAATTTACTCCTTGTGAAAAACAAAAGTATCAAGTTACCTTTGTAGCTAAAAATCTTGTTGCATTTTCATACTACGAACTCACGAACTGTTTCAAACCTCAAGGCTCATCTCATTCGTGACTAAAATCCTCAGCCTAACCCACAGAAAATGTCGAAGTAAGCCCAATATATGAGTACTTCCATAAATATGGCCGTTCTAAATTGTGTCGGGATCAAATCTTCTCACCTACCATTTACCTTTGCAACAAGAAATTTGATTGGCTGTTTATAGTAAATCCAATCTGATTGGTGTGACATACATACATCTCTCACTCACTCACTCATGCATTGACGCATCCATAGCATACCCGACGTGCCGACTAAGAGGTATTTTTTTTACCAAAAAAATAACTCAAAAACTAAGGCATAAAATGAATTCACTATCATTTACAAACTACAGAGACAAAGCATACATGACTTAATTGATGTATTCCTTTGGTGAAAGAAAAAATAAAGCGACATTTGGGAAACAGCTGTTTTGAAAAAAATGTTGCATGTGATGACTTGACCGCGTGTGTGAAGTAATTTGAGATGCTGTTTTGACCATGCATAAATTAAAACTTTGACTGGGTTATTTAAAAGAGCTTTATCTACGTTTCAAGATTCTTGTATGAAAACTTCTTTTAATGGATGAAAAGTCAGCTGCTATGCCATTTGGGAGTGAAGTGCTTCTAAGTCAGCTGTTTATTAGTTCAAGCACCAATTCAAACATTTTAACATGACGTGAAGGACCATGAAAAAATGCGCCTTCCTCTACAATGTAACTATAAACAGCTGTAGCTAAATTTTAGTACAATTAATGAGTTAAGTCTTGTTATTTATGGATACAGAATTTCCGAGGGGTGGGGGGGCTTAAGTAGAAAAATCATGGAAATTCCAGTGGGTGGGGGGAGTACCATGAAGCCCCTTGGAATGGAAATGGGGGGTGGGGGGTCATACGGGAAAAAAACCGGGAGGGGATGGATATCTTCTGGATCCACACAATTCTATTTCAGAAAGATGACTGTATAAAAAATTAAGGCAAACAAAAATTCTATAAAATGGGCTTTTTCATGAGATTCATAATAATCCAAAAGAATACAAGGGACTGTTAGAGGTCACTGTGTTATGACCAGCAATTGTACCATGGGGCACTTTGTTTTCCACACTCAACAGGAACAGCAGTAATCAGAGCAGAATTGTCATTTTTTTTTTTTCATTCAAGTGAGTGATAACATTTAGTTAACTGACCCAAATACATCAGCACCTGTCCCCAGTGGATCTTGGCTTGTGTTTATCTGTGGTGACACTGGTCGAGTGGAGCCAGACCTTGTCCGTAATTCTTCAGGATCTACTTCCTCTAACCAAACAGCACTCTCTTTTAATGGATCTGTAAGGAACAAGTCTAAACTGTTTGAATACCACATCTATTAAAATTCTGTTATTTCATCATACTACAATATCTGTCAAAACTGTGGGACAATTTTCCCCTCTACACTCTCCTTCAATGTTGACATGAATAGTTTCTCAAAATAAGGGGCAAGGAAGAGATAGAAACATGGATGCTTGTCTACTAACCTGTAGTCCCAATTAAATATTGTGACACACATGGTACATCTAGGTGTAATTGAATTCATTGTTTACAATATTGGCTCCTTAATATTAAGCAATTCAACCTCTGATCAAACTACTTGAAAGGGCTTTGCACAATAAAATTTTAACTGACCCTCGATAATTTAGGTGAAAATTAACAAAGTCAAAAATTTACTGATATTTGTTATGACAAAGGCTGTTCCAGGAGATTCTTTGTTGCAAAAATGGCAATCCCTGACACTTTTTTGTTAAGATAATTCTTGGGAATCTGGACACAAATTTCATGGCAAGTTGTCACATCTGTATACCCTCTGAATTCACTTTAAGAGGAGATAATTGTATGAAAACAGGAGTCCCTTTTTGTTTATCGACATTTGACTGCATGGAAAATCAATTGTCAATACCATGGTCATTCACTCTACAAGGGGACACACAACAATGACCAATAGAAGATAACACTTGAAAGTTTGAAACTTGAATCTAGGAACAAGATTGGTGCATGAAAGATCTTGAGCATGTATTTCAAGTTTTTGAAATTTTTTTTTTCTGGAAATCATTCTTTGAGGCTCATTTATTTAGCAGTCTTTTTTTGGGATTGTCAGCTACCCATATGTACCAATGTGCAGTTCCAGTTTGTGAGGATCTGCTTGCAAAACAAACATGGTGGGTCACTCATCTCAGCATGATTGTTGTTGCAAAGATTTACAGATTTGTTAACGAAGTACCTCAACTGTTTTAGCTGATTATGCTACCCCAGATTTGAAGCTACATGTACAGAGAGAGCTTAACAGAACGCTTGCAAAGAAAGAGTGTATCGGTTAAGGTCAAGAATTCTGAAATGTTCGTATCACCAGGTCCCTACACAGCCAGGAGGAATTTTCCAGGAGTTACAAGCTTGTTTTTATCACTTTTAGATGGGAAATGTTCCAAGATTGTATCAGTTCTTGAAACTGGATATCTTTAAGCTTGACCCGAAATTTCATTTAGTTTTGTAGGAGATTGAATGTTTGTAAATCATGCAAAGAGTGAACAATCTTCAAGAGTGCAAGCAGTCATGCATGCTGTAAGCTTATACATTCTTGATCTGTTTGATCTGCTAAAATGACATAAAATTAAAAGCGGTTATAAAAATGATGAATGAAATAATAAAATCAAAGCCTTGTTAAATATTTTTAAACCTACGTCTTTCATATTAATGTGATTTTTAGTAATAAAAAATTAACACGTTTATTTGTGACTAAAATTTTCAAACTTGCAACCAACTTTTCATGACTGGTCAGAAATTTTTTTAATTTTGAACCCTGTTATTCCTTACCATTCTGAATTCTCTACAGTCGTGCTTTGGTTGTAAGCATGTTTGTTTTGGATACCAAAAAGATCTCTGGGGAGTGTGATTCAGGTAATTTTTTAGTATTTACAAAGGGCCACTTGCCTCACCTAGCTAATGTAAGGGAGTTCATACAGTGCCTCATCCACCAGTACATGATGTTAACACTAACAAAAAAAGTTAACATCTTTCTGTTGTGGTCTGTTAGTATGTCGTCATCTTGTGTCTAACTGAAAAAAATACTAACATCTGAGGCCCACATTTCCATCAGGAACTAGCATTTCACCACTTGAAGTACCCTTCCCAATATTCTAACCTTAGAGTCTTTCTTGTAAAACCATTAACATCAGAAAAAAGTTCAGTAATGTTTACTGTTTGCTACCAATCACATGCAGTTTAAAAGGTCATGCCAGTTGGCTGTGATTGGTAGTTTTCGATCTGTATTATTTTGTAGCTAAGAAACCTTCAACCGACAAATAAGACATACTTGTACCATTGTAAATTTTGACAATTTACACTCGCTTTTAGGTCTATTCAGTAGTTTAGTTGATTGGTGTTGGTGTATGGTCAAAAAATTGCAAGTTTTCAGGGAGAACTTCACAGGCAAATCACATCAACTTGAACTGGTCCAGTTGTGAAGCCACTGTCACTGTGTATAAAATATGCCAACTGAGGAAACAAACTTGTGGAATTTGAGAATCATTGTAAAGCACCACATTTTTATAGGCTAATGGCTTGCATAACATCTTGAGCCAGAGAATTTTAATGTTATGCCAGTTGTTAAGTCATATGTTCCGGCCGCAAAGTAAGGCAAGGCAAAAACTATGTAAAGCTTTTTTTGACTTTTTGTTCAAACAGGAACAAATTAAAGCTAAATACCAGAAATAATTATCTGTTTGATTCACAACACTGTAGTGTACCCTCTTCTCTTGGACTGAAACCAATGCTGCTTTCTGAGCTGAATAAATCCAAGGAGGAAATGAGTTTCACTTCGCTGGCCTAGATTTCTGTGCGCAAACTATGTAACGTAAACCCAACGAAAGTATTTACACAGGAATTGAGTTCAACTCCCACAGGGTTGCTTTGGTACACCAACATGTCCTCTGTTTCATTGTTTTGGAAGTGAAAATGCCCTGTAGCTGTTACCCCAAAGCCAAGGCAATTCAAAGTCATGTTCGTAAACAAAATAATTGTCCTAGTTTTGGTACTAAAAGTACATTGTCTTGCATACCGACAGAACAAACATGGTTGGTGATGATTTACACAGTCAGTATAAAACACGCACTGGGAACTGCGGACTGTGGAATGCAGACTGCAGATTGCGGACTACAGACTACGGACTACAGCCTGGGTATAAAACACAGACTTATGTATAAAACGCGGACTAAGCATTACAGAGTGGGCATAAAACACGTGTAGACTTAGGAATAAAATGGGGACTGCAGACTAAATGCGGCCTCCTGACTGCAGTCCATGTTTTTTACTGACCGGTCGTAACTAATATTACACAATACATGTATAAACGAGAACAAACCCTCTCGTATGCACATGCTTTGTGATCAATTCATTTGTTTTCGCCCCTGCTGAAGGGAGACCAATTTCACGCCTGCCTAACAGCTTAGGCACAAAAATATGCTGCCCCTAGAATTTTTTTTTTTTTAACATACCAAGCCTACCAAAACTTGAATGCAATCTTTAACCTACGATTACTACTAGTATTATTACTCATTACTTATCTCTCAATAAGCAGAAAAGTTAAATGAAGAATAAACAAATAAATGGTACGATGCATAAAGAATACTAAATTGCTGACTGGACCTAGCATTGAGCAACAGTTGTCACTTAAAAGCACTGCATTTAGCCACTTTATAATAATATTATACTGCATCCTACCTGGAACCACCTTCACACTTTTAAACTGCACAGTACAGCTGCCTTCTCCACCAGACCGTGTTGTTACTATCACATCTCCCTTGCCTGGCATGGCCTGACCAGTCCGTGCTATAATCTTACTTGCTGATTTATAGTCCGCAGAAAGAAGGCAGTTGGCACCACAAATTGTCAGTCCTAAAATCAACAGCCATCAAGGAAAACATCAATCATTAACTCCTCAACCTTGGAAAGTACATTTTAAGCTTTCTGATTGGTTCACTGAGCCCCAGTTATCAGCCAGTATACCTGACTTTGGCCTCACTGAATGAATAGAAAAAGTATCAAAGATAGCACCCATTCTGATTGTTTTTTAACAACATTTATTTGCACTGTCTAATAGCTTGTTCTTCTTTTACAATAACTACATAACATTAGTCACTTAAAAATAGAATGTGAGACTTATTTATTTATTTATTCATCCAACCCAGGCAGCCACACAAACAAGATGCACTCAGCAATTTCCATGTGTTTTTTTGTTTGTTTGTTTTTATCGATTTATTGTTTCAGTCTAGGAGGGGATGAAATGGAACAAATATAGCAAATAAAATCAATAAAAAAAGACTTTGTTTGATGTTTTTTTATGCTTACTTTAGAATATTTTATTTGACTAACTGGTCATTAAGGTAGTCCATAAGGTAAGAAAATGTCATGAAAGTTAGTATAGAAGTATTGAAGCTGTTGACCCCAACACTGAACTGAACTCCACTGCTTTGTTTTGCTTATTTGTTTCTAGCATCTCAGTTTTCTTAGTTGATTAATATGTAGCCATCCAGCAAACTCAATTTGTGCTGAGATTCTAATTAAACAGCTGTGCACACATCATCAGTCATCTTAAATGTGATCACAAACTTGACCGAGAGAGCGTATCTGATCTTGGCCAACTTTGTGCACATCACAGATATCCTTCCTTAGCTAGCAGAAGTAACATATTCAGATATCTCCTTGAAATACAAATTGTTATGATAGAACGATCACGTATGAGATGATCATCAATCCATGTATACCGTGGTCAGTAGATTTAAGAATTCATTCAACTGGACAGTTAGAGCAACTCCGCTTCTAGCTTGCTAAATAGAATAAGTTTGTTGTCAGGACATTATATTTTCGCTATATTTAGATTTCTCATTTGGAGAAGTAACTTGTCAGCAATTAGGATACTGTGCTAGACAAAAACAAATTTAAGCATGAGGGATTTCCGTGAATGAGTGCAAAAAACGCTACTGTGACTGCATATCTTTTAGAATTGCCCCTACATGTAGCTCAGTTCAACAAATATCATCTGCTATTATCAAACTACACTGTCTAGTGTGTTTGCCAGGGTTCAAAATTAAGAATGGAAACCTTTTGCTTCTCCTTAGCGGCTTATTGATTTTTCTTTCAATTGCCTCTATAAAAGACGCCAAAAAGTTTATATCTAGCCAAACTTTCCTGATATAGTGGCATTAAAACTTGTCAAATTATGAATCTGTGACAACAGAAACTAGGAAAGTGTTCAAATGTTGCTGCAGACTCTGTGGTACATAATAAAAGCGCAAATTAATTTAATCAGTCTTTGAGGGGACTCATTCACTGATGTAGGATATATCATCTCGGTCAAATGAGTAGTGGTGGCCTTCAATACTTCTTCTTGAAATGCTCATGCTTCTCAGTTGTATTAATCCATATCACTGAGGTGGCAATTGAACAAGAACGTTGTATTCTGTGACTATTTGATATTTAAATTACTTCTTGTTCATCGGTGAAAAGAAAATTTGCGTTTTAGATGAAACACAATCATTCTTCTTCCATTTCTCATGAGATATTTACATTCTTCCATTTATCTATAAAGTTTGCAAGAAAACAAGGGTTTTATGTTACATACCTTTGCGAGGAAAACAAAAGTATCAAGTTACAAACGTTGGCGTGAAAAGTAAATTGTCACGTTTGCTACTTTTGCTACTTCAACGTATTATTGAATTTGAAATGAACGAATATCAACGTAAAACACCAGAGTAAAATTTGGAAGCTGTCCTGACAAACAGTAATAAATTGTAAGTTATTGTTGAACACTGAATGAAAATACAGACATGAAACATACACACTGCTAAGATTGTGAGATTATGTCTTATCAAGGTTTCTGTCCGATCATATTCTGCAAGGGGAAAAGCCCTAGGTACCAAGGTAAATACAAACTAGGAGTGAACCAGGCAGGGGTGAGGACATGTGACTATCGTGCAAGAGCTATACATTGCACTCTGCACTATCTGAGACAGTCTCACTATTTTTTTTTTTCTTTACTACAGGAATCAACAACAACAACAAAAGAGGTGATCACTAATACTAAAATGATATGACTACTTTGGTGTGTTTAAGTAAGATTGGGCTTGGATGGGCAGAATATTGTTGAAAAAAAGGAGTGAACCAAGGAGCTACAGCAGACTAACCCAAATGGATAAAAATTGTCGCATTTATTTTCAGCTGTGTAAAATTCTAAAAAGCTTAAGTGGTTTTCGAGGCACAGAGAAAAACTTTAAAAACATAGCTTACTGTTGCATGAACTTGTTGAGAAAATGTTATATTTGGCTAGAAGGCTCTATCAATTCCAAGCCCGCCCCTCCCCTCAGGCATTGGATGAGCATTTGAAATGTTCGTTTCATAACATTGCAAATGCCCTACCGTGGGTGCAGCTGGTCCATACAAAATCCCCACGACCGTGTGAACAGTGCAAATGCCCCATATTAAAAGTGAAGCTCAACAATTAACATTCTTGTATATAGCGACATTGCAGTGTACTCATGACTGTTGTGAAAAGCATCTTCTGTTATTCATGTGTAATCAACAGTTTTATATAAAGCGTATTGAAATTCTTATTGATTCTAACATGGTCAAAACTTAGTAGTGCACACCAAGTTCCACAAAGACAAACTTGCAAAGAAAATGTTTGCGGGGAAAACTCATTGAAAGAAGGCTTATTCCTGTTTGTGTTATTTAGTAAGCTCATAAGTTTACAGTCATACAATTGTCATCTGTCATGTTAACCATTGCTTCTTGACTTGATTTTCTTGTACATGGAAGACCAACATGAATTTATGGGCTAGTAGCAGGGCACAGGCTAGTTTCCAGTTGGTTAAATCATTGTCAGAAAAAGAGTTTACAACTATGTTCTTTGCGTAACGTTAATCCCTTTGATTTTTTAATAAAACAGGCTTGCATTTTCACAAAGTACTTAATGTATAATACTTTGTTTTGGATTAAATTGTCAAATGCCCAAACCCCCAGACAGCCCTTTGTGAGCAAATGCCCCATGGTGGGGACCGACAACCTGTTAAATGCCCCTCCAATGCTCAGTGGGATGGGTGGGCTTGGAATTGACAGAGCCATAAGTGCCTGCTTGTTTCTGATGTTGTTATGGCATCCAAAGAGAACGGTGTATTCTGTCAAATAGGCAATTGCATGATGGCGTCATTTAACTACAACAACCAGAATCCTTCACTTTTACTGTTTCTTATGCTACTTAGGGCGATTGGTATTTTAACCCTACAGGAGCTTCAAATTTTAAATAGTGAAGAAAAATGAAAGGAATTCTGATAGTTGTAGTCAAATCACAACAGCATGCAAATGTGCTATGGACAACTTGTTTAATCATAATTATAGCTTAGAAACCACTTAGAGAGTGACTTTTTTTTTTTACCAAAAGAGCAAGTGGTTGATTGATTGTTTTTAAGTTTTTTATAATGTGCAAGTATCACTTTTAGTAATTCCTGCTCAAAAAAAGCTTGATTTAGTTGGTAAAATATGGTGAATAATGTTCTATTATGTAGACATGAGTGTTTTACTGGAAAATACACCACTCGTAAAATTCATACAAAGCCACATCTGGGACTCAGGTGGCATATCTTCCATATCCTCACTAGTGAAGATATCAATGATTTCACTAATATCAAGTTTGTCTCTTAAATTGTACTTAAATTTGTTGGTGTATGATCGGAACATCTTCCTGTCTTCCTCGAAAGTTTTCAGCAGTCTTCGGTAATGTTCAGAAATCTTCGGTAATCTTCAGAAATTCTCAAGAAAATGTTTTGGCAACGTTCGTCTGACCTATGGACAAATTTTAGAGAATTTTCGGAAGTCTTCAGAAAATGGTCGGAAATCTTCAGAAAATCATCAAAAATGGTGTCATCAGTATGTCTATTTAATAAAATGAACATTACACGTTAGCTTGAAGATATGAATTTTACATTGTCATGGCAAGAACAATATGTGACTCATTCGCTGTGCTCACTCGTGGGATATTGTTCTTGCCACTTAAACATAAAACTCACATCTTCTCGCCACTGTGTAATATCCTCTATAAACTGAAAGGCCATTCAGAGTATTAGTTTAATTTATGGAATCATATTTGATCCGTTTCTTTGTTATTTACTTACTTCTGCTTCTTCTTTCAATTATTTCATTTTTAATTTTAATTTTTTTTTTTTTCACGGAAATAAACCACCAGTAGGCCATGGCCTACACCATGACCCATGTTATTCCTAGCCCAGAAAATACTTGGCTAAGGCTTGTTCTAAAGTGCGGACTAGGTGGTCAGGATGTGCAGAGTATGCCTGCAATTGCATGAAATTGGAATTTCCCCCTCGGGTTTTGAACTCACTTTCCTAGTAAACTTTGTGGTGTTTAGCTTCATACCTGTCACATCTTTGGCGTTAATGCCGAGGTGTTCACCACGAATAATGACTTTAGTTCCAGGCGGACCTTCTGCGGGAGAAATGCCAGTCACCACTGGCGGCGGTCTCATCGTTGTATCTATATTTTTGCTCCGTACACAAGAAATTGCTTCGCTTGGTTCCTTCTCGACTCCGCCGTCATACTTGTCAACTCTTGCCCAGATCCCCTCCTAATAAAACCAGCTCACTGGCCATTCCTCGCGGGCTTGCCGGGACATCCGGGACATGTATTTTTACGTGTTGAAGCTTGTGGGAGATGTGTGGAGTTTGCACGCTTTTGCCTGATTCTCTTGTTTTCTGCAGAAAACAAGAGAATCAGTTTTAAGTTTGAATTTCATCAATCAAATTGCGAAAACTTAAGGACGCGCAGTTGACAAGTTGTTGAATGGTTCAAGGGTTAATTCACACGGGCAGTTTAATTTATTTTTGGAAAGCAAAGCTTGAGTTTGTTTCGAGGCAACACGGCTTTCCAAGGAAACCGAAGGTGTAATAGGCCAATTCCGATATATTAAAATTCTAACTTGGCTCCGAGGCTTAGGGGAATAAAATAGAAGAAATTAATTATTCATCCCTCATCCTCGATGCGATTTCTTTTCTTTTATTCCCCTAAGCCTCAGAGCCAAGTTAGAATTTTAATATATCGGAATTGGCCTATTTCTCACATTTTCTAGACATGGTCAAAACTGGACTGTTCTTTACTTTCTTTTTTGCCTAAAAGTGAACTGCTAACTATGAAAATTGTGAATTGAATACACCATTTGGACTGAATGAAATACACGCGATATGAACAGTACAGCTCAGGCGGTGTGAATTTTTTAATAATTATTATTTTTATTCCTTAAATTTCTATTTCTAGTTTATTTATGTATTGAATTATTCTTTTTATTCACTTTTAAAATTTTTTTTTGTATTTTTCTTTTAATTTTTTTTTTTTTTTTTCTTTTTTTTTTTTAGACTCCGCACTC